>VYKZ01000006.1_pt1 | contig 228979 bp, 202 predicted proteins | sample 5114421 | NCBI WGS metagenome assembly VYKZ01 (sample SAMN12291788, study PRJNA351875) | freshwater metagenome | isolation source: freshwater lake | place: USA: Michigan, Gull Lake | collected 2013-08-08 | reverse complement strand
GAGCGGCGGCGGCACCGGCTGAACGCGCGCGGGCGCAGGCGCCGGACGCGGCTGCGCGACCTGTCGTGGCGTGGAGACGCAGGCAGCAAGCGCGGCTGTGGCGAGAAACAGGGACAGCGTGCGGGCAAACATGCGGCGGCTTTCTGATCGGATTGGTGTTGGCGACAGGCTTGCACACCCCGGGATGTACCGCCCGTGAAGCGATCTAGCCGCAGGTTCCCTCGCACAGGCACGTTTTGCGGTGAACGAGTCGCTGGGCGCGGTGAATGGCTGTGAGCCTCTTTGCGAACAATGACGGCTTTGGCGGATGACCCTGTTCCGCCTCTCCCTTGATGGGAGAGGCAGCGAGACTTGGTGGCTTTGCCACCTAGTCGCAGCGGTGAGGGTGATGGTGCGTCTAGGCCAGGCCCCGCAATCCGGAGAGACCACCCCCACCCAACCCTCCCCCATCAAGGGGGAGGGCTTTTTGGCTGAAGGGAGGGGAGAGGGTTAGGGCACCAGCACCGTGTCCACCGCCACCGGCAGCGTGTCCGGGAAATCACTGTTGAAGTGCAGACCGCGGCTCTCCTTGCGCTCGAGCGCGCAGCGGACGATCAGGTCGGCGACCTCGATCAGATTGCGCAGCTCGACCAGGTCGGGGGTGACACGGAAGTTGCCGTAATATTCCTCGACCTCGCTGCGCAGCAATTCGATGCGGTGACGCGCGCGCTCCAGCCTTTTGGTGGTGCGCACGATGCCGACATAGTCCCACATGAAGCGGCGGATCTCGCGCCAGTTGTGCTGGACGACGACCTCCTCGTCCGAATCGGTCACGCGGCTTTCATCCCAGGGAAGGATAGCAGGCGGCGGGCCCAGCTCGTCCCAATGTTCGATGATGTCGGTGGCTGCGGCATCGCCGAAGACAAAGCATTCGAGCAGGCTGTTCGACGCCAGCCGGTTGGCGCCGTGCAGCCCCGACTGGCTGACCTCGCCCGCGGCATACAGCCCGGGCAGATCGGTGCGACCCTGAAGGTCGATCAGCACCCCGCCGCAGGTGTAATGCTGCGCGGGCACCACGGGGATCGGATCGCGGGTGATATCGATGCCAAGCCCCAACAGCTTTTCGTAGATCGTCGGGAAATGACCCTTCACGAAGTCGGCGGGCTGGTGGCTGATGTCGAGATGGACGTAGTCGAGCCCCAGCCGCTTGATCTCGTGGTCGATCGCGCGCGCGACGACATCGCGCGGGGCCAATTCCATCCGCGGGTCGAAATCGCCCATGAAGCGATAGCCGGTCTCCGGGATCAGCAGATGCCCGCCCTCGCCGCGCACCGCCTCGGTGATCAGGAAGTTCTTGACCTCCAGATTGTACAGGCAGGTCGGGTGGAACTGCATGAATTCCATGTTGGAGACGCGCGCGCCTGCGCGCCACGCCATCGCGATGCCATCGCCGGTGGCGCCCCTGGGGGCGGTCGAAAACAGGTACGTCCGCCCTGCTCCGCCGCTCGCCAGCAACGTCGCGCGCGCGGTCAGCGCCTCGACATGGCCGGTCGCGCGGTTGAGCGCATAGCAGCCCCAGATGCGCTTGTCGCCGGTGGGGCTGGCGCAGTGCCGGTCGGCGATCAGGTCGATCGCGACCATATCGGGCATCAGCGTGATGTTGGGGTTGGCCAGCGCCGCGCGTTCGAGCGCCTGCTGCACCGCCCAGCCGGTGGCGTCATCGACATGCACGATCCGCCGGTGGCTGTGACCGCCCTCGCGGGTCAGATGCAGGTCATCGGCATGCTCGCCGCCGCCACCGTTGCGGTTGAACGGCACGCCAAGGTCGACGAGGTGCTGGATCGCGGCAGGCGCGTTCTCGACCACGAACTCGACCGTCTCGCGGCTGTTGAGCCCTGCGCCTGCGACCATCGTGTCGTCGATATGGTTGTCGAACGAATCGCCCTCTTCGAGCACCGCGGCGATGCCGCCCTGCGCCCAGGCGGTCGACCCGCCCGAAATGTCGCCCTTGGCCAGCACCAGCACCCGGCAATGCCGCGCGAGGCTCAACGCTGCGGTCAGTCCCGCCGCGCCCGAACCGATGATCAGGACGTCATGTTGCATCAGCGATAACCACATGTGAGGAGGGAGCGATCAGGGGCATCAGGGCTGGCCTGCAGGTTGACGAAAAATTCGTAACCGTCCGGAGGGCCAAGCGATACATCCTGGTTGATTTCGACCGGGAAGCCGCCCCGTCGCAGCGCGGACAATGCAGCGGGCGGCGGAACGGCAAATTCGAAACTGAGGTCGCCCGGATCGCCGCCTTCAGGAAATGTCTGATGAACGGCGTGGAGCGGCAGCCCGAGCATCGTGCCCGAAACGCGAACGCTGAAGGCCGTCCAGCCATCATGCCGCGTCATTTCGATCGGTCCAAAATGAGAGGCCAGCGAGAGAGGCACATCTATCTTGCCCGGCCGCAAATGCTTGTCGGGGTCGATAACAGCCTGAGGATCGACCACCACCATGGCTTGAAGAAATCGCGCCGTTGCAGGCCCGGGCCGGCACATGGCAGGGTCTTCAAAAGCAAGCAGGCCATCCAGAACCGCCGGGCCCGCCATCTGCCGCTCGGCGCAGCCGGAGAGAAGCGCAGCAGCCATTGCGATCGCCGCAATCCGTTTCACGCCACCGCCTTGGTGAGGTTGAGGAACACGTCCTCGAGATCGGGCTCGCGGGTCGAGACGTCGACGATGCCATAGCCTGCCTCGCGCACCCGGCTCATCACCTGCCCCGCGTTGAGCCTGTCCTTGCTGTAGCCGATCTCGACCATCCGGTCTGTGAGCTTGCTGACCTTGTCGAACGCCGGGTCTGCGGGCAGCGCGGCGATATCCTGGTCGAGCGTCAGCACGATGAGCTTGTCGCGCGCCATGCCGACCATTTCGGCGGTGGGCTTGTTGGCGATCAGCCTGCCGTGGTTGATGATCGCGATGCGGTTGCACAATTCCTCGGCCTCTTCGAGGTAATGCGTGGTGAGCACGATGGTGACGCCTGCGCGGTTCAATTCGCGCACATAATCCCACAGTTGCTGGCGCAGATCGATGTCGACGCCCGCGGTGGGCTCGTCGAGCACCAGGATCGGCGGGGAATGCACCATCGCCTTGGCGACCAGCAGCCGCCGCTTCATGCCGCCAGACAGCGTGCGGGCATAGGCATCGGCCTTGTCCTCCAGCCGCACCGCGCGCAGCAGCTCTGCCGTGCGCCGGTGCGCCTTGGGCACGCCGAACAGCCCGGCCTGAAGCTCGAGCGCTTCGGCAGGGGTGAAGAACGGATCGAACACGATTTCCTGCGGCACGATACCGATCGACGCCTTGGCGTTGCGCGGATTGGCGTCGATGTCGAAGCCCCAGATGCTGGCAGAGCCCGAGGTCTTGCGGACCATGCCCGACAGGATGTTGATGAGGGTGGACTTGCCCGCGCCGTTGGGGCCCAGCAGGCCGAAGATCTGGCCGCGCGGGACATCGAAGCTCACACCGTCCAGCGCCAGCTTGTCGGGGGCCTTGCCTGCGCCTTTGTACACCTTGCGCAGATTGTCGATCGAGATGGCAGCCTGGGTCACGGCAAGCGGATTAGCCGCTCGGGTTACGTTGCGCAAAGGGAAAGGTGGAAGCGCGGCAGCCGAAACGAAATATGCAGGCCGCACGCAGCCTGCATATTTCGAAAACCGGTCACCAGCCGATCAGGCCGGTGCGAAACCGCCTTATTCGGCGACTTCGTAATATTGCGGCGCTGCCTCGTTGAGGATCTCGAGGATCTTCTTGAGAGCAGCAGGCTCGTCGGTCTTTTCCATCGCGGCCAGTTCGCGCGCGAGGCGGCTGGAGGCCGCTTCGAAGATCTGGCGCTCGGAATAGCTCTGCTCGGGCTGGTCGTCCGGGCGGAACAGGTCGCGGGTCACTTCGGCAATCGACACGAGGTCGCCCGAATTGATCTTCGCTTCATATTCCTGGGCACGGCGCGACCACATGGTGCGCTTGACCTTGGGCTTGCTTTTCAGCGTTTCCATCGCCTCGCGCAGCGTCTTGTCAGACGACAGCTTGCGCATGCCGATGCTTTCAACCTTGTTGACCGGAACGCGAAGGGTCATGCGTTCCTTTTCGAAGCGCAGCACGTACAGCTCGAGCTGCATGCCGGCAATTTCTTCCTTCTGAAGCTCCACAACACGGCCGACACCGTGCTTGGGATACACCACATAATCGCCTACATCAAAAGACAGCGCTTTGGCGGCCATTCAAAAACCTTTCTCAATTCAGGGGAAGCGGGAGCCTTTTCGAACCTGCGATCCTGCCGTCCGAACGGAATCTCCTCGAATATGTGCCGAAAGCGGGACACCAACACAGTGCCGCACTGCAGCACTGTTGAGCGCTGCTTAACAGATTCGTCACAAAATAGCCACCCTGTAATGGCCATTCCGGACCCAAATGGGGTCTCGCAGCCCCAAAAACAAGCGGCGCCGGACGCGAGGACGCGCCCGACGCTACGGAATGTGAGAACGATTGCAGGCGATCAGGCCGCCCGAAGGCTCGCTGCGGACCGAGTGCCTATGTGCTCAGTCGCCCTCGCCGGGTTCGGGCGAGAAGAAAGCCTCGTACTTGCCGTCCTTGCCCTTGTACTCATCGGCATCGGCGGGCGATTCCCGCTTGACGGTGATGTTGGGCCATTCGGCGCTGAACTTGGTGTTGAGCTCGAGCCACTTTTCCAGGCCGTCCTCGGTATCGGGAAGGATCGCTTCGGCCGGGCATTCCGGTTCGCACACGCCGCAGTCGATGCACTCGCTGGGGTTGATCACCAGCATGTTCTCGCCTTCATAGAAGCAGTCCACGGGGCATACTTCCACGCAGTCCATGTATTTGCACTTGATGCAGGCGTCGGTGACTACATAGGTCATCGGCTGTGATCGCTCCCCTGAGTGGCTTGCCGGGCATCTCTCGCCCGTCTCGCATGGTGATTCTGCTGGCCTTGCTATTGCGATAGGCAGGTGGCGTCAATATCGCGCTGCCTCGGGCGGACATAGCCAGGCTTTATCCGGCGGCGCGCCGGTCCTCGGGCTCGCGATAGCACGCCATCGCCTCTTCGGCAGGGCCACGACGCCAGGGCAGATGGTCGATCTGCAGCACGAGCACGCGCGACCCCTGAGGGACGGTGAGGATGTCGCCGCAGCGCACCGCGTGATGCGCCTTGACCACCCGGGTGCCGTTGGCCCGGATCACGCCCTGTTCGGCCAGCGACTTGCCCTGCGACCGGCTGCGCACCAGCCGCAGATACCACAACAGCACATCCATCCGCATATGCCCGCCCGCACCCGAGCCCGATCCACCCGTTTCAGCCAATCGCCACCTTCCATTGTGCCAGTGCCGCAAAATGTCCGTCGGGCCTGGGCGGGGGCGCCGCCTCAGCCGCCTTTTTCCGCCCCAGCCCGCGCCAGCGCCACAGCGCCGCAGCATCATCCCCGCCCGCCGCCGCGCCATCGCGGCGAAAGCCTGCCGCGCGCATCAGCCGCTCGGTGTTGGCGGCGGTCAGCCCCATCGAGATCGCCAGCGCTGGATCGATGACAAAGCTTGACGCCTGGCCGCGCCGGTCGTGCGCGGCGCGGATCAGCTTTTCGGCCATGTCGACGCGCAGCGCCTGATCTCCCACCAGCCGATAGGCCGGGTGACCGCCAGCCGACAGCGAGCCTGCCGGGACCACCGTGCGCAACGCGGCGACCTGCGCATCTCCCGGCGGCGGCAGGGGTTCGCCCGCCTGCACCGCGCGCACCAGGCCGAGCTGCCGCTGGCAATCGGGACGGATCATCGCGGCGCAGAACACGTCGAGGCTGCCCAGCCGCACCCCCAGCCGCTGCAGCACCTGCCGCGCGGCAGGGTTCAGCGCGCTGATCAGGCCATCGGCCTGCACCCGGGGCATCGCGCCGCCGGCATCGATCAGCTGCACCAGCAGCGCGCGCAGCGGCCCGGAGCAGCGCTTGTCCTCGGCCGCGCGGGCCAGCGCGCGCACCGGCGCCAGCGGCGTTCCCAGTTGCGCCTCGAGCCAGGCTGCGACATGCGCCAGCAGCGCCTCGTGATCGGCACGCGGCAGCGCCTCGAGCGCACGGTCGGGCTGGAACTTCGGCTGGGCGAGCGAGGCACCGCGCACGATCTGCCCGATCCGCTGCCCGCGCCACAGCAAAGCCGGGCGCGCCTTGTCATCGGCCGCGATGGCAAGACTGTCGGGCGCATCGCCGATCAGCTCGCGCGCGCGCCTGGCCAGCAGCCCCGGCAGATGCCGGTCCGCTGCGGCGAGCAGCAGCTTGCGGTCCGCCAGCCGCGCCTGCGCGTCGACGACAAAGGCAAAGCCGTTCAACTTGCCGATCGGCTCGCCATCGACACAGATCGCATCGCCCTCTTCCAGCGTCACCGGCAGCAGCGAGGCATCGCCGCCAAGGCCACGCAACAGCACGGCGGTGCGCCGGTCGACGAACCTTTGCGCCAGCGCCTTGTGCAGCGCATCGGACAGGCGCTCCTCCACCGCGCGGGTGCGGCCCGCCATTTCCGCGGGATCGGCGAGCCAGTCGCGGCGCTGCGCGACATAGGCCCAGGTGCGGATCGCCGCGATGCGCGCACCCAGTTTCTCCACATCACCCTGCACCTGATCGAGATCGGCGATACGCCGGGCGATGAAGTCCGCCGGGATATGCCCCTTGCCCTGCCCCAGATGCTGCCAGAGCTGGGCGACGAAGTTGGCGTGATGCTCCGCCCCGCGATGCTGGAAATCGGGCAGGCTGCACACCGACCAGAAGCGCCGGACCGCGGCTGTCCCGCGCACGCTGGCGCCGACATTGGGATCATCGGCCAGCCGCCGCAGCACGGCAAGGTCGATCGCCTCGGGCGCGGGTTTGAGCACCGGGCTGGAGGGCAGGCGTTCCAGATCGGCGATCAGGTGCCCCAGGCTGTCGAAACGCGGCGCAGAATCGCGCCAGAACAAAGATTTGAGCGGCGGGAACTGGTGCTGCTCGATCCGCTCGATCTCTTCGTCGCTGAACTGCGCATCGGCGCGGCCCGCGACCGATCCGAAGGTACCGTCGCGCTGATGCCGCCCGGCGCGCCCGGCGATCTGCGCCATTTCGGGCAAAGTCAGCCGCCGGCGCCGCGCGCCGTCATATTTGTACAATGACGCGAACGCGACATGCTCGACATCCATGTTGAGCCCCATGCCGATCGCATCGGTGGCAACGAGATAGTCGACCTCGCCGGCCTGATACATCGCCACCTGCGCGTTGCGCGTCGCGGGGCTGAGCGCGCCCATCACCACTGCCGCGCCGCCGCGGAAACGGCGCAGCATCTCGGCGACGGCATAGACCTCCTCGGCCGAGAACGCGACGATCGCGCTGCGCGGCGGCAGCCGCGAGAGCTTCTTGATCCCGGCATAGCTCAAGGTCGAAAAGCGCGGGCGGGTGATGATCTCGGCATCGGGCACAAGCGTGCGCACCATGGGAGCCAGCGCTTCGGATCCCAGGATCATCGTCTCGTCGCGGCCACGCGCGTTGAGGATACGGTCGGTGAAGACGTGCCCGCGCTCGGGATGTGCGCCAAGCTGCGCCTCGTCGATCGCGACAAAGGCGAAATCGCGCCCGTCCTGCAGCGGCATGCTTTCGGCGGTGGAGAGGAACCAGCGCGCGCCCGGCGGGACGATGCGCTCCTCCCCGGTGACCAATGCGACCTCCTTGGGCCCCTTGATCGCGACCACCCGGTCATAGACCTCGCGCGCCAGCAGGCGGAGCGGAAAGCCGATCAGGCCGCTGGAGTGTGCACTCATCCGCTCGATGGCAAGATGGGTCTTGCCGGTATTGGTCGGCCCCAGCACGGCAGTCACAGAGCCCTGCGCAGATCGGGACGAAAATCGGGTCATGGGAGCAGCCTCCACGCCTTACATCATGGCCGCCTCGCCAAGTTGCAAGCCCCATTCGGCAAGCCGTGCAATCGCCTGTGGACAGGTTCCGCCATTGGCCCGGCTTAATGCACCGCTCGTCCCGGCGAACGGGTTTTGTCGCGCGGGTTAATTTGACTTTAACCGGCATTCTCCACAAGATTTGCGGGCGAGGAAAAATCGCCATCGTGCCCGCCTGAAAGGTGCAGCACGGGAGGAATGGCGAAAAAGGGTCGGACTTGTTTCAGCAACGCGAACAGCTTTTGGGGGCAGGGGCCGCCACCGCCAGACTGTCGATGGCCGATGCGCTTCCGGCGCCGGCCATGGGCGTGCCCGGGCTTGGCCTCGGCTCGATCCGTGAGCGCTGGGCGCGGTTTGCCACCTTCATCCACGAGACCAACTGGACCCCCGATCTGGGCCAGAACATCGGCAGCCTCGAATGGTTTCGCGGGCTGGCGACGCTCTGCCTGCTGTGCACCGGTGCCTATGCGGTGTGGCCGGGCATCCATCCGCTGGGCGCGGCGGCGATGGCCCCTGCCCCTGTTGCGCTGGAAGAACTGCGCAGCCAGATGATCATGCCGATGGCATTCGGCAGCGATACCGGACGCGCGATGGCAGCGACCGACGCGGTGGTCGCCTTGCGCCAGGCACCCGAGCGCCCGACGATCGAACTTGCCGCCGTCATCGGCCGCGGCGACAGCTTCATGCGCGTGATGCAGCGCGCAGGCGTGGGCAGCGGCGATGCGCAATCGGTCGCCAACCTCGTCTCCTCGGTGGTTCCGCTCGACGACATTCGCGACGGCACCCGCATAGACATCACCCTGGGCCGCCGCTTTGCACGCAACCAGCCGCGCCCGGTCGAGACCATCGCGTTCCGCGCGCGCTTCGACATGAACGTCGAGATCGTCCGCGCAGGATCCGAGCTCGATCTGGTGCGCAAGCCCATTCTGGTCGACGCAACGCCCTTGCGCATTCGCGGCACGGTGGGCTCAAGCCTCTATCGTTCGGCGCGCGCGGCAGGCGCGCCTCCGGGCGCGATCCAGGCCTATCTGCGCACGCTGGGCACCCAGCTTTCGATCGGCAACGATATCCGCGCCACCGACGAGTTCGACATCATCGTCGATTACAAGCGCGCCGCCACCGGAGAGGTGGAGATGGGCGACCTGCTCTATGCGGGTCTCGAACGCAGCGGCAAGCCGCGCGCGCAGATGCTGCGCTGGAAGGCCGGCAACGGCATGCAGTGGTTCGAGGCATCGGGCGTGGGCGAGGAACGCGGCGAATTCGCCCGGCCCGTCAACGGCGCGATCACATCGGGCTATGGCTATCGCCGCCACCCGATCCTGGGTTTCCGCCGGATGCACAGCGGCATCGATTTCCGCGCCCGCAGCGGCACGCCTATCTATGCCACAGCCGACGGCGTGGTGAACTACGCCGGACGCAAGGGCGGGTACGGCAACTTCGTGCGCATCGCCCATGGCGGCAACATCGCCAGCGGCTATGGCCATATGAGCCGGATCGCGGTGAGCAGCGGCACCCGCGTGCGGCGCGGCCAGGTGATCGGCTATGTCGGATCGACCGGGCTTTCGACCGGCCCGCACCTGCACTACGAACTCTATCGCGGCGGCCGTGCGGTCGATCCCGGATCGGTCCGCTTCACCACCCGCGCGCAGCTTTCGGGCAGCGAACTGGCGAACTTCCGCGCGCGGCTGAAGCAATTGCAGGCCGTGGCACCCGGCGCTGCTTTGCAATCGCTCGCCCCTGCCCCCAGCGCCGCGCCCGCCCAGCCCAAGCGCGAGATCGAACGGATCGCAGGCACGACGATCGCATAAATCTCGTTCCGGCTAGCTGCTAGCGCGGGACAAGATCGCCGCAACGCTCGTCGAACGTCCGGGCAAGCTCGGCCAGGCTGATGGACCTGAGCCGCGCAATCAGCAACTGTTCTGCCTCCTGCAGCGCACTGTCCAGCGCCTCGTTGACGACGCTCGCGACCTGACAGCCGGGGTTGGCATTCTCGATCCCGATGGCGAACAGCCGCGGTCCGCCGACCGCGCGGTGGACGTCCAGCAGCGTCACCGCGCTCAGATCGGTGGCGATCGCCCAGCCGCCGCCATGTCCCTTTTCCGACCTGACATAGCCCGCTTCGCGCAGGCCCGACATCGTGCGCCGGATCAGCACCGGGTTGGTATCGAGCATCCGCGCGATCGTCTCCGACGTCATCGGACCATCGTGCCGCGCCAGATGGATCAGCACATGCAACATCCGGGAAAGGCGACCGTCGTTCCGCATGAAAACCACCTTGGTCTCTCGCGACGACTTGGCAAGCATCGAATTTCACGATACCTGAGAAGTTACATGATTCGGAGATATCAGCAATGCAGGCCTTCAACAGGATCGATCACTGGGACAGCGCGGCGGAACGCTATGAACGCACAGCGCATCCCTATACCGCCAGCTATGTCGAGGCCGGGCTGGCGCAGGTGCCGCTGACACCCGCATCGCGCGTTCTGGATGTCGCGGCCGGCACCGGCGCGCTGGCGTTTGCCGCCGCAAGAAGCGGTGCCCACGTGCTTGCCACCGACTTTTCCCCCGGCATGGTCGCCCGGATCGCGACCAAGGCAGTGCCGAACGTCGAGGCGCAAGTGATGGATGGCCAGGCACTCGATCTGCCCGACGCCAGCTTCGACGCGGTCTTCTCGTTCTTCGGCGTGTTCATGTTCCCGGACTGGCGCAAGGGATTGGCCGAGATGGCACGGGTCACCCGGCCTGGCGGCTACGGCGTCGTTGCGGTCTGGCAGGACCGCGGCGCCGGTGCCTTCATGCTGCTCGGCCAGCTTATCCGGCGGCTGTTTCCCGAAACAGCACTGGCCCCGATGCCAGAATCGATGACGATCCTCAACACCGCCGAAGGGTTTGCCGCCGAACTGATCGGCGCAGGCTATCGCGATCCGCGGATCGAGTTTGTGACCCGCGATTTTGGTCTCGACATGACGGCGATGGACGAACTCGATGCCGCGTTCGACCCGTCGCCCGATTGGGCGAATCTGGATAGGGCGCAAAAGGACATGATCATCTCGGAACTGCGCCGCGCGGCAGGCGACCGCGCGGTGCTTCCGATACCCTCGACCGCGCTGATTGGCGTGGCGCGGCGATAAGGGGCAGCGTCAGGCCCTCAGCTCCACCCAGGTCGGTGCGTGGTCGCTCGCCTTTTCCCGCCCGCGATGATCCTTGTCGACGCCGATCGCACTCAGCCGGTCGGCGGCCTGGGGGCTCAGCAGCAGATGATCGATGCGAAAGCCATGGTCGCGCTGCCAGGCGCCGGCCTGATAGTCCCAATAGGTCCACACCCCGCCGGCCGGGCGCAGCGTGCCGATCGGATCGGTCCAGCCATCGGCCAGGATACGGCGATAGGCGGCGCGGCTTTCGGGCTGCATCAGCGCATCGGATGCCATCGCGCGCACCGAATAGGTGTCGTTGTCGCGCGGGATGACGTTGTAGTCGCCCGCCAGCACCGCGGGCACCTCTTCGGCCATAATCTGGGCCGCGCGCTTGCGCAGGCGATCCATCCAGCGCAATTTGTAGTCGAACTTGGGCCCCGGCTGCGGATTGCCGTTGGGCAGGTAGATGCATGCGACGCGTAAGCCCTGGACATCGGCCTCCAGATAGCGCGAATGCTCGTCCTCCGGCTCTCCCTCCAGCCCGCGCTGCACCTCGACCGGCTGCGCGTCGCGTGCCAGGATCGCAACGCCGTTGAAGCCCTTCTGCCCGTGCCAGATCGCGCCATAGCCGAGCTTCTCGAACTCGGCCGCAGGGAAGCCTTCGTCCTGCGTCTTGATCTCCTGCAGGCAGGCGACGGCAGGCCGGGTCTCGTCCAGCCATTCGAGCAGACGCGGCAGGCGCGCCTTGATTCCGTTGATGTTGTAAGAGGCGATACGCAGCATGACCGCCTTCTTATCGGCGCGGCAGGCGCTTGCCCAGCGATTTAGCCCCTGTTCATTTTGCCCCGCCTAAGCCACCATGAACAGACAAGTCTGGGGAGGTCCATATGCGCCGTTCGTCACGTTTCTGGATGGGGCTCGGCGCTGCCAGCCTGTTCGCGCTCGCTCCGGCGCTGGCCCAGGATGCCGCCGATCCCGACGCCCCCAGCGCGCAGGGCAACGTTTCGGTCACCGTGTACAACGGCGGCACCTCGCTGGTGCAGGACATCCGCAAGCTCAACATCGCGAGCGGCACCAGCCGGATCGAATTCCCCGATGTCTCCGCGCAGATCCAGCCCGAGACGGTGAGCTTCGCCGCCGATGGCGCGACCATCGTCGAGCAGAATTTCGACTATGACCTGCTCACCCCCGGCAAGTTGATGGAAAAAGCAGTGGGCGAGACGATCACGCTGGTCCGCACCAACCCGGCGACCGGCGCGGAGACGCGCGAGCGCGCCAAGGTGCTCTCGGTCAACCAGGGCGTTGTCGTGCAGATCGGCAGCCGGATCGAGGTGCTGCGCGACGACGGCCTGCCGGTGCGCGCGATCTTCGACAAGGTGCCAGACAATCTGCGCGCGCGCCCCACCCTTTCGATCACGCTCGACAGCCAGCGCGCAGGCACGCGCGATGCGGCGATCCGCTATCTCACCGGCGGCATGGGCTGGTCGGCGGACTATGTCGCCCTGTTCGACGAGGCCAAGGGCAGCATCGACGTGCAGGGCTGGGTGACGCTGTCGAACAGTTCGGGCACCACCTATCGCAACGCCGACACGCTGCTGGTCGCAGGCAACCCGCAGGGCGCATCGGGCTTCGGCGGAGGGCGTGGCAGAAATATCCGCAGCGCCGGGACCGAGACCGCAGACCGCGAGCGGCTGGGCGATTTCTATCTCTACCCCGTCGGGCGCACCACGATCGCCGACAGGCAGACCAAGCAGATCAACTTCCTCGATGTTCAGGGCGTGCCCGCGTCGCGCACCTATGAGTACCGCGTCGGCTGGCTGGCGAGCATCAGCGAACCGCGCAGCGCGGATACCGTGGTCAAGTTCAGCTCGAGCAAATCGGGTGGCCTTGGCGATGCCCTGCCCGCAGGCTCGGTGCGCTTCTACCAGCGCGACCAGCGCGGATCGCCGCAGTTCATCGGCGACAACGCAATCGACCACACCCCGATGGGCAGCGCGCTCGCGCTCAAGACCGGCGAGGCATTCGACGTCAAGGTCAAGACAACGGTGGTCGAGCGCAAGCGGCTCTCCGCTACCCGCTGGCAGACCAGCATGCGCTATGAACTGACCAACGCGCGCGATGGCGCGGTGACCGTCGACCTGATGCAATCGGGGCTCGATTTTGGCTGGACCGATACGCGGATCGTCACCGAGAGCGCCAAGAGCGAGCGGCGCAGCAGCAATGCGGTGGTGTGGGCGGTGAGCGTGCCTGTCAATGGCAGCGCGGAGGTGACCGCGACCTTCGAGACGCGGTATTGAGGGTGGCGAGCGAGTAGCATCATGCGCCCCCCCACTCCGTTTGTCCCGAGCCCTTCGGCGCCGCCTGTCGGCTTCGCTCAGGATAAACTTCAGCCTTTGGCTGAAGTCGAGGGACGTAATCGCTCCCGGTTGCGTGAGGTCCCTCGACTTCCCGGCAAAGCCGGGAAGTTTATCTCGAGCGGCTGGCTTGCCAGCCAGCCGAGGGGCTCGGGAACACGGACTGTTATGCTTGCGGTCTTGACGGCGTTGATGGGCATGGCCCTCTCCCCCGCCCAAGCCCAGACCCGCCCCGAGATTATCTCGCCCAGGCCCGATTCGGTCGCGGTCACCATTTACCGCGACCCTTCACGCGGCGATGGCGGTGGGATGAACCTCAATTTCCTCAACGGCTTCGCGGTTGTGACCGAGAACCGGCGGATCACCGTCCCCGCAGGCCCTGCGACCATCCGCTTTGCGGGCGTCGCCGAGGGCATGGTCGCGGTGTCCTCGGTGGTGCGCGGGCTGCCCGGCGGGATCATCGAGCAGAACCGCGACAAGAAATTGCTCTCGCCCGGCGCGCTGGTCGATGGCACTTTGGGCAACCGCGTGACGCTGCTCCGCACCGATCCTGCCACCGGCGCAGTGAGCGAGCGCGATGCGGTGATTCGCAGCGGATCTTCGGGTGCCTTGGTGGTCGAGACCGAAAGCGGCATCGAGGCGCTGCAATGCTCGGGGCTGCCGGAAAAGGTGATTTATGAAAAACTGCCCGGCGGGCTGTTCGCAACGCCGGTGCTGTCGGTCGATACCGTTTCGCCTGAAGCGGCAACGGTCGAGGTGACGCTGACATACCTTGCTGCCGGGTTCGACTGGAACGCCGATTATGTCGTCAAATTGGCCGACGACGGCACGTCGCTCGACCTGTTCTCCTGGTTGACGCTCGCCAACGGCAATGCCGAGAGCTTTGTCGATTCCGAGCTGCTGGTGATCGCGGGCACGCTCAACATCCGCCAGCCGATGCAAGCGATCGCCGACAAGCCGCAGGCAACGCCGCTGTACATCCGCTGCTGGCCGCGCGGCAGCACCGCTGCGGGGGTCTTTGACATCCCGCCCCCGCCCCCGCCCCCGCCACCGATGATGATGGCCCCCTCCGCAATGCGCACCGGTGCGGTGCGCGCCGAGGCGATGGAGGAGGTGATCGTGACCGGTTCGCGCGTCACGGTGGCCGAACTCGAAGCGCTGGGCGACTTGAAGCTCTACCGCGTGCCCTTCCGCTCGACCGTTGCGGCCAAGGGGCAGAAGCAGGTCAAGCTGCTCGCCAAACAGAACGTGCCTGCACGGATGGTCTATCGCGGCAATGCGAATGGGTCTGGCGAAACGCCCGAGCCGCTGGAGATCGAGGTCCGCATGGACAACAAGACCGCGACGGGCCTCGGCCTGCCGCTGCCGTCAGGGCGTATTTCGGTGTTCGATGGCGCATCAGACAACGGCCTGCTGATCGGCCAGGGCCGGATGCGCGATTATGCGGTGGGGCAGGAGGTGAAGTTCACCATCGGGACGAGCAGCGCGGTGCGGCTGGCTGCCACGACACTGGCGGGATCAGGCCCCGAGGGGAGCGAAAACCGCAAGCTGGTGCTGACCAACGCGAACCCCGAGCCCGTGACCGCAGAGATCGATCTGGCCGAGATCGCCGAGGCCGATGTGCGCAAGGCTAGCGCCAGGGTGGTACGCAAGGACGGAAAGCACGTCTGGCAGGTGACCGTGCCTGCCAACGACAGCGCCACGATCAGCTACCAGTTGCGCTTTATCGACGGTTGAGCGCGGTTACTTGGGTGCCAGCACCATCAGCATCTGGCGGCCTTCCATGCGCGGATAGGCTTCGACCTTGGCGACTTCCTTGACGTCTTCCTGCACCCGCTGGAGCAGCGCCATGCCGAGCTGCTGGTGCGAAAGTTCGCGGCCACGGAAGCGCAGCGTCATCTTGACCTTGTCGCCCTCGTCGATGAACGAGTGAACCTTCTTCATCTTGACCATATAGTCATGGTCATCGATGTTCGGACGCATCTTGATCTCCTTGATCTCCTGCGTCTTCTGGTTCTTGCGCGCGGCATTGGCCTTTTTCTGGGCCTCGTACTTGTACTTGCCGACGTCCAGGAACTTGGCGACCGGCGGCTCTGCATTCGGGGAAACCTCGACGAGGTCGAGCCCCACGGCTGCTGCGCGCTCTATCGCATCATCGGTACGCAATACGCCCAGATTTTCGCCATTTTCATCGATCACCCGAACCTGGGGCGACTGGATAAACTGATTGAAGCGCGGGCCGGATTTAAGGGGCATGGCAAGGCCGCGACGGGGGGCTGGCGGACGTATAGCGAAATCTCCTGATGGTTTCTTGAGCGCGCCATATAAGCCAACTTGCCCGATAGATAAAGGCCCTCCTGCGCTGTTTGTGCCCCACAGGCCGCATGAATCCGCGCCACAGTTGCAACCATGCCACGATCGGGCGCACATTTGGTGCCCGATGGCGGGGATAGCCGCCGGCTGCGACTCGGAGCCGTGCTTGTCGCCCGCGCGCCCCTTCCCCATATCGATGACCTGATCGGGGGGCGAAACGGAGACTGGAATGACACAGACACACGCCGATGCCGCGACCGCCATCACCCATGAAACCACCGTATCGGGCGGACGCTTTGTCTATCGCGCCGATGGTGCCGAGGCAGAACTCACTTATGCCAACACCGGTGCCAGCGCGGGCGCGACGCGGGTTATTGCCGACCACACCTTCGTTCCCGATGCGATGCGCGGCCAGGGTGTTGCCGCACGGCTGGTCGACGCGCTGATCGCCAAGGCCCGCAGCGACCATTGGACGATATTGCCGCGCTGCAGCTATGTCGTCACGGCGTTCCGGCGCCACCCCGAATGGAGCGACGTGCTGGCGGACTGAGCGGTGTTGGGGGCGGAAAGCCGTCGCCTGCGAAATGGTGCTGCTGGGGAGGATTGAACTCCCGACCTCAGCCTTACCAAGGATGCGCTCTACCACTGAGCTACAGCAGCACACCATTTCGCGGACGGCTGCGAGGCGGGGCAGATGCCTGCCCGCTCGCAAGGCCTGCGCCTATGCGCAGACGCCAAAGCTTTGTCAACCCTCGCAAGCCTTGCCAAATCGCAGACTGTCGCGTTAAGCCGACAAGGCCATGTCCGACACCCCGATCGAGCCCAAACCCCAGCCCAGAGCCCAGCCGCTTCCGCGTGCCGACGAAGCGCGCAAGGCGCGGCTGGCGGCGAATCTGCGCGCGAACCTGAAACGCCGCAAGGCGCAGGCGCGTGCGATGGATGGCTCCGAGGACTGATCGGGCGCGTCAGCCGCGCGCAAAAAACTGCAGGTGCACCAGCCGCCCGGTCTCTTGCGCCGTGCCGAATCCATCCGCCGAATTGTGGAAAAGCCACGGGCTGAACAGAATCAATCGGTTGAAGCGCATCGGCACCCGCATCACCCGCTCCCAGCGCGCAGACAGCAGCGTATCGCGGTTGACGACATCCTCGACCAGCGCATTGATGTCCGCATAACCGCTCTGCGCCAGCCCCAGCGGATCGGTGGGCACCCTTTCGAGGCCCGTGCGCTTGTGGCGAAAGAAATCGGTGCCGCCGCGCGCATCCTCGTTGCGGCTGAGATAGAGGATGCCGGAATAGAAGCACGGGTCGATGTGCACGCCGCTGACCCCGCGATCGCCCTTGAGCGTCAGGCGGCAATGGCCATGGGTGGTGCCGGGCTGGGGCTTGAGCGGCACGCCGATGATTCGCGACACCGCCTCTTCCAGCCCCGCTATCGGCAAGGGCGCGCCCGACAGCGTTCCGGGATAGTTGCCGGTCCGCGTCGCCGGATCATAGTCCAGCGCCAGCGCCGCGGTGCGCGCGGCGAACGGATCGGCCAGGAAATCGTCAACGATCAGGAGCGAAGGCAGCATGAGGGGTGCATAGCCGTTCAGGCGCCATCCCGGAAGGGAGCATGGTTGCGCGCGCCGTAAGCTGCGTTACACAGCGATCATGCGAGCCACGAACAGCCCTTCATGCGCATCCTGATCATCGGCGCGGGCATATCCGGGCTTGCCGCCGCGCTGGCGCTGGCGCGCAAGGGGCACGAGGTCCGCGTGGCCGAGCGCGCCGATGGGCTGTACGAGGTCGGCGCGGGCCTGCAGCTGGGCCCCAACGCGATGCGCGCGCTCGGCGAGCTTGGGGTCGCAGAGGCTGTGGCGGCGGCAGGCCAGGCTCCGCAGGCGATCACGCTGCGCGATGGCCGCAGCGCGCGCGAGATTCTCAAGATTCCGCTGGGCGATGCCGCGCTGCGCCGCTGGGGCGCGCGCTATGTGGCGATGCACCGTGCCGATCTGGTCGCGATCCTGCATGCCGCTCTCGAGGCACTACAGCCCGGCGCACTGGTCACCGGCTGCGCGATCGAGCGGATCGATGCCGATCGCGCCGAGGCGGTGAGCGCAGACGGGCAGACGCTGCGCGCCGATCTGATCATCGGTGCAGACGGCATCCGCTCGCAGGTGCGCGCGCAGCTGTTCGGCGCCGATGCCGCGCGCTTTACCGGCCATGTCGCCTGGCGCGCGCTGGTAGCCGTCGCGAAGGACGATCCGGCTGCGCCCCCTGCCGGGGTGGGCGCCTGGCTGGGCCCGCGCCGCCATGCGGTAACCTATCGGGTGCGTCCGGGTCTGGTCAATTTCGTCGGCGTGACCGAACAGGCCGACTGGCACGAGGAAGGCTGGAACCTGCCCGGCGACCCCGACCGGCTGCGTGCCGCGTTTGCCGGGTGGGGCGCGATCACCCGGCTGCTCGCGCGGGTGGACCAGCCGCTGCGCTGGGGCCTGCACGACCGCAGGCCGATGCGCGCCTGGCACCGCGGCCGCGCGGTGCTGATCGGCGATGCCTGCCATCCGATGCTGCCGTTCCTGGCGCAGGGCGCAGCGATGGGGATCGAGGATGCCGTGACGCTGGCCGAACTGCTGCCGATGGCAGACGATGCGTCAGCGCTCGAGACGGCGCTTGGCCGCTTCTTTGCAGTGCGCCAGCCTCGCACCGCCCGGGTGCAGGCAGGCGCGCACGCCAATGGCGTGGATTTTCACGAAGGCAATCCGCTGGCGACGCTGGCGATGCGGCTGCCGCTGGGCCGCGCAGCCTCCGCCCGGCCCGATGCGGTGATGGCGCGCTGGGACTGGCTGTATGGCGGCGGACCGGTGCCGCCGCCACGCGGCTGACTGCCCCCACCTTGCCTCGCGAGTCGCTTTCCCGCATAAGCGCGACGCACCCAGGCGATGGGGCGGCACAACGGAAGCAGCATGGCCGATCAACCGATGATATTCGTCCTCAACGGACCCAATCTCAACCTGCTCGGCCTGCGCGAGCCCGAAATCTATGGCTCCGACACGCTCGACGACATCGCCGACCGGCTGGACGACCGCGCACAGGCGCTGGGCCTTGAGATCGACATGCGCCAGTCCAATCACGAGGGCCATCTGATCGACTGGCTGCACGAGGCGCAGGCGAGCGGGGCCAAAGCGGTGCTGCTCAACGCGGGCGCGTTCACGCACACGTCGGTCGCGCTGTATGATGCGATCCGGTCGATCACCACGCCGGTGATCGAGGTGCACCTGTCCAACCCGCATGCGCGCGAGGAATTCCGCCATCTGTCATGGGTTGGCCGGGCGGCGAAGGGCACGATCTGCGGGTTTGGCGCAGCGTCTTATCTATTGGCGCTGGAGGCCGCCGCGCTGCTATGACCAGTTAACGGTTGTCTTTGCCGCCTCTGCGCGGGCATAGCTCAACCCAGGATATTCCAGCGCGGTCGCTGCAAACACGGCACCCGCGAACAAGAACCATAAGGGCGCAGGAACAGACAATGGCATCACCAAGCAGCAAAAGCGGCAATGCAAAACAGGGAGGCGGCATGAACATTGACAGCAAACTGGTACGCGAACTGGCAGAATTGCTGGGCGAAACCGGGCTGAGCGAAATCGAGGTCGAAGATGGTGATCGCAAGATCCGCGTTGCGCGCATGATCAGCGCCGCACCGGTGGCCAGCGTCGCCGTGGCCGCCGCACCCACCGCTGTCGCCGCTCCCGCCGCCGCCCCGGCAGCCGCCGCTGCTGCGCCCGAAGCACCCGCCGCACCGTCGATGGCCAATGCGGTCAAGTCGCCGATGGTCGGCACCACCTATCTCGCACCCGAGCCGGGTGCAGCGCCCTTCATCAGCATCGGCGCCGCAGTCAAGATCGGCGATCCGCTGCTGATCATCGAGGCGATGAAGGTCATGAACCCGATCACCGCCGAGCGCGCAGGGAAAGTCACCGCGATCCTGGTGGAAGACGGGCAGCCGGTCGAGTTCGACCAGCCGCTGGTCGTCATCGAGTAACCAGCCCATGGCCATCAAGAAAATCCTGATCGCCAATCGCGGCGAAATCGCGCTGCGCATCCATCGCGCCGCGCACGAGATGGGCATCAAGACGGTGGCGGTGCACTCCACCGCCGATGCCGACGCGATGCACGTGCGGCTGGCGGACGAGGCGGTGTGCATCGGCCCGCCGCCTGCCGGCCAGAGCTATCTCAACATCGCCAACATCATCTCGGCCGCCGAGATCAGCCAGGCCGATGCGATCCATCCGGGCTATGGCTTCCTCTCGGAAAACGCCAAGTTCGCCGAGATCGTCGAGGCGCACAAGATCATCTGGATCGGCCCCAAGCCCGAGCATATCCGCACCATGGGCGACAAGGTCGAGGCCAAGCGCACCGCAGGGGCGCTGGGCATGCCTCTGGTCCCCGGCTCCGACGGCGCGATCAAGGACATTCACGAAGCCAAGATCATCGCGGCCTCGATCGGCTATCCGGTGCTGATCAAGGCGGCGTCGGGCGGCGGCGGACGCGGCATGAAGGTCGTGCCAAGCGAAGACCAGCTCGAATCTTTGATGCAGCAGGCGGGCAGCGAGGCCAAGTCGGCGTTCGGTGACGACACCGTCTATATGGAAAAATACCTCGGCAACCCGCGCCATATCGAGTTCCAGGTGTTCGGTGACGGTAAGGGCAACGCCATCCATCTGGGCGAGCGCGACTGTTCGCTGCAGCGCCGCCACCAGAAGGTGCTGGAAGAAGCCCCCTCGCCCGTCATCACTCCGCAAGAGCGCGAGCGCATGGGCGGCGTGGTGTGCAAGGCGATGGCCGACATGGGCTATCGCGGTGCGGGCACCATCGAGTTCCTGTGGGAAAACGGCGAGTTCTACTTCATCGAGATGAACACCCGTCTGCAGGTCGAGCATCCGGTGACCGAGGCGATCACCGGGGTCGATCTGGTGCGCGAGCAGATCCGCATTGCCGAAGGGCACCCGCTCTCGGTCAAGCAGGACGAGATCGAATTCCGCGGCCATGCGATCGAATGCCGGATCAACGCCGAAGATCCGCGCACCTTCGCGCCCTCGCCCGGCCTGGTCAGTTACTACCATCCGCCAGGCGGCATGCATGTCCGCGTCGACAGCGGGCTGTACGCAGGATACCGGATCCCGCCTTACTACGACAGCATGATCGCCAAGGTCATCGTCTATGGCCGCACCCGCCAGGGCTGCATCATGCGGCTCAAGCGCGCGCTCGAGGAGTTCGTGGTGCAGGGCGTCAAGACGACGATCCCGCTGCATCAGGAGCTGCTCAAGCAGGATGATTTCCTGTCGGGCGACTATACCATCAAATGGCTGGAAAACTGGCTGGCAGAGCTGGACGCACAGGAAGCGGAACAGGCATAAACGCCCCTGATGATCTGATTTGAGGAGAGACGGTGATGATGCGTTGGTCTGCAATGCTGTTGCTTGGAGTCACCGTCCCTCTGGCCGCGCAGGTGGCAACCCCCGACCGGCCGGTGACCGATCCGGCCAGCATCGCCTCGCCCGCCAACCCGCAGGCGCGGCCGGTGCCGATCGACGATATCGGCGCAACGCGTGGGCTTGCGGGCGTGACGTGGAGCGCGGACGGCAAGCAGATCTTCGTCTCGACCAACATCACCGGCAGGTTCAACATCTGGCGCACCGATTCTGCGGGCAGCTGGCCAGTGCAGATCACTCAGTCGGACGAAGTGCAGTCCGGCCTGGTCGCCTCGCGCGATGGTCAATGGGTGTATTTCGAGGAGGATGTCGGCGGCAATGAATATGCCGATATCTACCGCGTGCCGACCGGCGGCGGCGCGGTCGAGCGGCTGACCCAGACCCCCGACATCGCCGAAAGCGACATGCTGACCAGCGCGCAGACCGATCTCATCGCGCTCTCGACCAAGCGCAAATCCGAAGGCCAGTCCAACCTTGCGGTGATGGGCCCCGATGGCAAGGTGCGCAACCTGACCGCAGAGAAGGACCCGCAGTTCAACTGGGGTCCGGTCGCGTTCGTCGACAACGGCAAGGCGATCATCGCCAACCGCGCGCGGGTCGACAGCCGCGAGGGCGAGGTGTGGAAAGTCAGCATCGCCGATGGCAAAGCGATCAAGCTGCTGGGCGCCAGGGACGTGCGCTACGAGGCCGCCGATGCCACTGCCGATGGCAGCCTGCTTGCCATCTCGACCAACGAGAAGACGGGGCAGGACCATGCCGGGGTCTACAGGGTCGCAGACAAGAGCTGGACCTGGCTCAAGCCCACGCCCTGGGAGCAGCTGGCAGGCGCGTTCGTCGAGGACGGCAAGGCGCTGGTGGCGCGGACCAATGCCGATACCCGCTCGACGCTGACCCGCTTCGACCTGGCAAGCCGCACCGAGACGCCGCTGCCGCTCGACCCGGGCGTCAACAACCTCACCGGCGCGCAGCCGCTATCTCCCGATGGCCGGATGCTGCTGACCACGCGTTCAGGCGCGGATTCGCCGGCCAACCTGTATGTCGTCGATCTGGCCGCCAACACCGCGCGCCCGGCGACCCAGCTGGCGATGGCCAGCCTGACGCCTGCGGTGCTGCCCAAATCGAGCGTCGTGACCTACAAGAGCTTTGACGGCACTTTGGTGAGCGCGGTGGTGACGATGCCGTTCAACCTCAAGCGCGACGGCTCCAACCCGGCCATCGTCATCCCGCATGGCGGCCCGACATCCGCGACGCAGGACGGCTTCAGCCAGTATGCCGCTGCCTTTGCCAGCCGCGGATATGTGGTGATCGCACCCAATTTCCGCGGATCGACCGGCTATGGCGATGCCTTCCAGAACGCCAACTACAAGGATCTGGGTGGCGGCGACCTCAAGGACACCGTCGCAGCCAAGCAGTTCCTGGTCAGCACCGGCTATGTCGACAAGGCTAGGGTTGGCATCTTCGGCGGATCCTATGGCGGGTTCATGACGCTGATGGCGATTGGCCGCACCCCCGACGAGTTCGCCGCTGCGGTGCAGTGGTTCGGGATCATCAACTGGAACACGATGTACCGCGATCAGGACGAGCGGCTCAAAGCCTATCAGCGCGGTCTGCTCGGCACGCCCGACGAGAACCCCGATGTCTACAAGGCGTCCTCGCCGCTGACCTATCTCAATGCCGCCAAGGCACCTTTGCTCACCATCCAGGGCGAAAACGATATCCGCGTGCCGCGCGGCCAGGCGCAGGAGGTCAACGATCTGCTCAAGGCCAAGGGTAACATCGTCGAGACCGTGTTCTATCCGCAGGAAGGCCATGGCTTCGACCGGCGCGAGAACCGGCTGGATTCGCTGCGGCGGACGGTCGCCTGGTTCGATACCCATCTGAAGGGCGAGCGCGCGAAATAGCCGCGAGACCTTCGCATTTCACGCGATCACCCGGCACGCCGGGGCAGGGAAATGCTGCACTGCACAAAAATCGATTGAAACCGAACGTGGCTTTGATCATATTACAGGCATGGATATCAACAAGACCGTGCTTGAGGCGATCGCCCTGCGCAAATGTCTGGAAGCGACCTACAACCGCACCCGCATCCGGTTTGCGCCGCACATTCTCTATACGCGCCACGACCAGCTGTATCTGGATGGCGTGACGCTGGAGCGCGACGGCAAGCCCCCGCGCGAGATCAAGGTTGGCGCGTTCAAGCTCGACGGCCTGAACGATCTCGCGCTCACCGACCGTCTGTTCGATCCCCAGCCGGTGTTCAACCCGCGCGAAGATCGCTACCAGGGCAACACGCTGTTCGCGGTCGAGATGGCCTGAGGCCTACTGCCTCTCGACGCTCAGCGAGGCGTCGTCGATCGTCAGGCTGAGCCGGCGCGGATCGCGCGCGGTATCGATCAGGAAGACATGCGGCCCGCTGGCGGCGAGGATGGCATCCATCGCCTTTTCGAGCGGGATCTGCACCTTGGGGATGCGCGCACAGTCGCACGACACCTCGACCACGTTCTTGCCCGAGCGCACCACGGTGATCGTCACCCCCGATTTCGATGAGCCGCGCGCATCCGAGATGATGTCGCCTTCATAGGTGCCCGCGACCATGTCGGCGAGATCGGGCTTGCGCTCGGGCGTTGCCGCGATGGCCGCCGACGCGGGCAGCACTGCCGCCAGCAATATTGTCAGAACCCGGATCCAATATGCGCGCATCGCCTTGCCCTCCCTCGAACAGCGTTCACCAGCCATAGCCGCGATAGCGGCCCGCCGATTGGATAATCGCGTCACCTCTTCGCCGCGACGCGTTCCACCTCGGCCATCACCCGCAGCACATTGCCGCTCCAGATCTTCTCGACCTCGGCGGGCGTCAGCCCGCGCGCGAGCAGCGCCTGAGTAATCCGGGGAATTTCGCTGATCTGGTTGAGCCCGATGACCCCGCCACCGCCATCCCAGTCCGCGCCGATCCCGACATGATCGACACCCAGCAGGTCGATGCAATGGAAGATCGCCTGCATGTAGCGGTTGAAATCGGTGTTCGATCGCGGCTCGGCAGCGTTCGCTGCGGCCCATTGCGCCATCAGCGCAGCGCGTGCCTCGGGTGCCAGGTCCGCTGCGGCTGCCATCTGCGGGAGCAGCGCCTCGACCCTCGGACGCGGCTTGTCGGGCGAAAGGAACAGGCTGTTGATCTGGATCACCCCGCCCTTCGCCGCGAGCGCCTTGAGCCGGGCATCGTCGAGATTGCGCGGATGATCGTGCAGCGCCTTGGGGCCCGAATGCGACAGGATGATCGGCGCCTTTGAAAGCTCGAGCAACTGGTCGAAGCTGCTGTCGGCCGCGTGGCTGGCATCGATGATGATGCCCAGCCGGTTGGCCTCGCGCACCCACGCCTTGCCCAGATCGCTCAGCCCCCCGTGCACCGCCTCGCCATTGGTCGAATCGGCCAGCTGGTTGGTGCCGTTGTGCACCGGCCCCGCCATGCGCAGGCCGAGCTGATGGAAGGCCTCCAGATTGGCAAGATCGGTGCCCAGCGGGTAGCTGTTCTCCATCGAGATATAGACGATGCGCTTGCCGGTCGCGGCGATGCGCCTGGCATCGGCGGCGGTGGTGGCGAGGGCGAAGCTCTGCGGATTGGCGGCGACGAAATCGTGGATCTGGTGCAGCCGTTTGAGCGCATGCGCCAGCGCGCGGGCATAGCCCTCCGCGTCATTGGGCCCCTGGTCGGTATAGATCACCCAGAAGCCGCCATCGAGCCCGCCCTCGATCATCCGCGGCAGATCGACCTGGGTGCTGTCGTGCAGCACATCGTGCCGATCGGTGATCCGCCAACCTGGCCGGTCGAGATTGGCGGGGCTGTCGAGATGGGTGTCGAGCGTCAGCACGCTTTCATGCACGCGCGCCGCATCGGAGGCGTCCTGTGCGGAAAGCGGGCCGGCCAAGCAAGCCAGTACCAGAAACGGGAGGGTTCGCAGTGTCATGATCCTTTTAATCCGCCAGCGCCGCAGCACGCTTGCGCCAGTCTGCCGCCAGCTGCGGCAGATCGGCAAGCGCGCGTACCGCTTCGGGCTCTGCCTTGTACTGCCCGCCAACGAGCAGCTTGAACACCCGGTCGACGGTCCACGCCGATGGGCCCTGCTCGACCAGCCGCATGACGTCGCCCGACTGCACCCGCCCGGGCTCCAGCACGCGATAATAGAAGCCGCATCGCGCGGTGCGCACGATCTCTGCCATCACCGATTGCTTGCCCGACACGCCAAAACGGTGATCGAGCTTCCAGCAGGGCTGGCGCCCCTTGGTCAGCTCGACCAGTGCCTCGCCCAGCCGGAACCGGTCGCCGATGCGCATATCGGTTTCCACCAGCCCGCGGGTCGAGATGTTCTCGCCAAAGGCACCGGGCTTCTGCAGCAGTTTGTGCGAATCCAGCCGCTGCTGCCAGAAGCTGTAATGATCGAAGGGATAATGGTGGATCGCCATGTCCGGACCGCCATGGTGGACGGTGTCGGCGACGGCATCTCCGACAAATCCAAGCTCGCCCAACATCACCGGGCCGGTGACCGGTTGACGCGCGATGGCGCTCATCGTGCCGTCTTCACGAAAGGGGCGGGGCGTGCCGGTGAGCAGCGCCAGGATGCGGACCGCGTGCGAACTCATGCAGTGCCCAAGCTAACCCTGTGCGCGGGGGGACGCAACGCAATTCAACCCCCGATGTGACGGGGTTTTACGATGCTGAACCTGTGGTCAATCGATCGGTTAAGCTGGGGGTCAGCAAGACGCTGATAGACCGGCAGCATCACAACCGTCCTGTGCCGCGTGGTTGCCGACACGATTGCCCAGGCCATTTTCGAAAAAGGTCGACTATGGTCATGTCCAGTTCCCCAACCACACATCCGCCCTCTCCGGCGATTGCCCCTGCCGAATATGCGCGCCCGCTGGGCCATCGGCTGTCGGGCAAGTTTCACCGCATGCCCCTCGTGCTTGCAGGGCTTGCCATCGCCAGCCTGCTGCTCCCGCTCGCGCAGGCCGACGCGGCGGTGATCGAGCCCATCGCGCAGGATGCCGCCATCGCGGCACAGGCCGGGCTGCAGCCGGTGGCACAGCAGCGCGAGGGACGGCGCGGCGGCGGCGAATTTCGCGGCAATCGCGGTGGCGGTGGCGGCGGTCGCGAGTTTCGCGGAGGCGGCGGACGCGAGTTCCGCGCGCAGAACCGCAGTGCCATCGGCAGCGCGGGCATCACCACCCCGCGCGAATATCGCCAGGAACGGCGCGGCGACCGGCAGGACTTCCGTCAGGAGCGTCGCGGCGACCTGCGTGAGTTCCGCCAGGAGCGCCGCGGCGACCAGCGCGACTTCCGTCAGGAGCGCCGTGCCGATCGTCAGGACCTGCGCCAGGGCGAGGTCACCCGCCCCGAATTCCGTGCCGACCGGCGCGACGATCGCCGCGATTTCCGTCAGGACCGGCGGGGCGATGTTCGCGACTTTCGCGCCGACCGCCGCGATGATCGCCGCGACTTCCGCCAGGACCGCCGCGCCGACAACCGGGATTTCCGCGACAACCGGCGCGGCTGGGATGACCGCCGCGGTTACAGCAATCGCGGGTGGGACAACCGCGGCTGGGACAACCGCGGCTGGAACGGCCGCGGCGGGCGCGGTGGCAACTGGGATCGCGGATGGCGCAACGACCGCCGCTATGACTGGGTCGGCTTTCGCAACCAGAACCGCAATTTCTTCCGCGCAGGTCGCTATTATCCGCCGGTGCGCGGCTGGGGCTATCGCCGGCTGGGCATAGGCTTCACGCTGGGCGCACCGTTCTTTGCCAACAACTTCTGGATCAACGATCCCTGGGCCTATCGCCTGCCGCCCGCTTATGGCCAGCTGCGCTGGGTCCGCTATTTCGGCGATGTGCTGCTGGTCGACATCTACACCGGCCAGGTCGTGGACGTGATCCCCGACTTCTTCTGGTAAGCACCTGATCCTTCGAGGCTGCGACACACCCCGCCCGCCGGAGCAATCCGGCGGGCGCTGTCGTCTCCTCACCCTCACCTGGCCCATGCGACTTGACTTGCCCGTAAGGCTGCGCACAACGATCCGGCATGATCGCGGACTTTTTCCATCGCAGACAGCTGGCCCGGATCGGGCGCGAGGTCGGCGCCCGGCTGGATGCGCACCCGCGCGTGCAGCGCATCGCCTTCGACGACGTCAAGGTGCCGATGCAGGTCTATTGCTATCAGGACTTTCTCAGCAAGGCCGAATGCAGCGACCTGATCCGCATGATCGATGCCGATGCGGTGCCATCGGAGCTCTATCGGTCGGACCAAGAGAACGACAGCCTGTTCCGCACCAGCTACAGCTGCAATCTTGACCGTTGGCATCCCGATGTGCTGCGAATCGACGATCGCATCTGCGGGCTCACCGGGATCGATCCGCGCCGGGGCGAAACGCTGCAGGGCCAGCGTTATGCCAAGGGCCAGGAATTCAAGCCGCACCACGACTATTTCCACACCACCCAGTCCTATTGGCAGCGCGAGCGCAAGTCGGGAGGGCAGCGCAGCTGGACCGCGATGGTGTTTCTCAACGAACCCAAAGGCGGCGGCGAGACCGGATTTCCGCACCTCAGCTTCAAGATGCTGCCGCGCACCGGCATGCTGCTGATCTGGAACAACATGGCGCCCGACGGCACCCCCAATCCGAACCTGCTGCACAGCGGCAACCCGGTGACCGCCGGCACCAAATACATCATCACCAAATGGTTCAGGCGGGGATTCTGGGTGTGATGCGCTCCCGCAATGGGCGGAACCACAGCGCAAAGGATCGTCGTCAACGCCCGCAAATCGGCACCGATCTGCGGTTTTTTTGTCACGCAGGCGGCAACCGGTGAACAAAATTCTTCATCTGGCGTTCACAAATTGGCTTGCCCACTTTTCAACCTGTGCAGTCCGTCTATATTGTCGGGTGCTTGAGGGCGAATGTCGCCGAGCAAAAGGAGAGTTCATGTCCAGATTGAATGCACTGCGCTATTCCGGCGCCTTTGCCGGTCTCGCGCTGCTGGCCGCCTGCTCGGGCGGCAGCGAAACCCCCAAGGCAGAGGAAGAAGCCGCCGCACCGGCAGCTGAAGCCCCCGCCGCGACTCCGACGCCTGCTGCTGCCGAAGCACCGGCTGCGGACAACACCGATACGCTGGACGGCAAGAAGTTCGCCGACATGACCGGCAATGCTGCTGAAGGCGAGAAGGTCTTCATCCAGTGCAAGACCTGCCACGTCAAGGAAGCCGGCCAGAACCGCGTCGGCCCCTCGCTCGCCGGCATCGTCGGCCGTGCAGCCGGAACCGTCGAAGGTTTCAACTACTCGCCGGCCAACAAGAACAGCGGCATCACCTGGACCCCGGAAAAGCTGTTCCAGTATCTGGAAAAGCCCGCCCGCGTCGTGCCCGGCACCAAGATGGTGTTCGCAGGCCTTCCCGATGCGCAGAAGCGCGCGGACGTGATCGCCTATCTCCAGCAGCCCTGATCGATCCGATCAAGGCATCTGCCGACAGACAAAAGGCCGTCCCTCGCGGGGCGGCCTTTTTCTTTGTGTTCAAGATTCTGACCGTTCGAAATCCGCGCTGCCATTCGTCACCCCCGCGAAGGCCGGGGTCCCGATCCCTGGCGACGAAAGCGCCATAGCGGGATGCCCGCGTTCGCGGGGATGACGAGAAAGACGTCGGACTGGCTCAGGCCGCCACCGCGCGCCGGGCCAGCTCGCATTGCGACCAGATGTCGCTCAGCGCGTGGATCAATTTGTCGATATCGCCATCGCTATGCACCGGCGAGGGCGTGATGCGCAGCCGCTCGGTGCCCTTGGGCACGGTGGGATAGTTGATCGGCTGCACATAGATGCCGTGGTTGTCCATCAGCCAGTCGCTGATGCGCTTGCACTTGTGCGGATCGCCGACCATCACCGGGATGATGTGGCTGGGGTTGTCGAGATGGGTGATCCCCATCAGGTCCAGCCGCTTGCGCACCTTGGCGACGCGATCCTGGTGGCGCGCGCGTTCCATCTGGCTGGTCTTGAGGTGACGCAGGCTGGCGGTGGCTCCGGCTGCAAGCGCGGGCGGCAGCGCGGTGGTGAAGATGAAGCCGCTGGCAAAGCTGCGCACGAAATCGCACAGCGCCGTCGAGGCCGCGATATAGCCGCCCATCACGCCGATTGCCTTGCCCAGCGTGCCTTCTATCACCGTGATCCGGTCCATCAGGCCTTCGCGCTCGGCAATGCCGCCGCCGCGCGGGCCATAGAGGCCGACCGCGTGCACTTCGTCGATATAGCTCATCGCGCCGTGCTTTTCGCAGACGTCGAGAATCTCGGCGATCGGCGCGATGTCGCCGTCCATCGAGTAGACGCTTTCGAACGCGACCAATTTGGGACGGCCCGGCGCGATGCCGGCGAGCAGCCGGTCGAGATCTTCCGGATCGTTATGCTTGAACTTGAGGCACTCGGCGCGGCTGTGGCGGATGCCCTCGATCATCGAGGCATGGTTGCCCGCGTCCGAGAGGACAACGCAATTGGGCAGCTTGGCCGCCAGCGTGCCCAATGCCGCCCAGTTGGAGACATAGCCCGAGGTGAACAGCAAGGCGGCTTCCTTGCCGTGCAGATCGGCGAGCTCGGCTTCCAGCAGCACATGGTGGTGGTTGGTGCCCGAGATGTTGCGCGTGCCGCCCGCGCCCGCGCCGCACTGGTCGAGCGTGTCGTGCATCGCCTTCAGCACATCGGGGTGCTGGCCCATTCCCAGATAGTCGTTGGAGCACCACACGGTGACTTCGTCGGTGCCTTCTTCGGTATAGCGCGTGGCGTGCGGAAAGCGGCCGCGATGGCGTTCCAGTTCAGCGAAAATCCGATAGCGTCCCTCATCGCGGATCGTATCGATTTCGCTCTGGAAAAAGCCCTCATAATCCATAACCACTCTCCTTCTTCTTATCCTTGCTGGTTGCCGGGAAGTGCCCAGCGCCACAGCGCACCGTCCCTGAACGGCAGCGCGAGAAACAGGTGCTCGAGCGAACCCAGCGCTGCGAGCGTGAACACCAGGGTGGCACTGACCGCAGCGAAGCTGTCCGCCGGAGCAGCAAGCGAGCGCATCCCCAGATACATAGACAGCGCGAGCAGCGCCACAAGGCTGAATGCCAGCGCGCCATGCAGGCGGCGCGGGCCGAAATAGGTCTTCAGATACTCCAGATGCCCCGGCATGATCTCGTCGCTCATGTTGGGCACGCCGACAAACAGGTTGAGCTTGGCCGAAAGCCGAAGCGCGAACAGCAGCGTGAAGATCACCGTGCCGGTCGGGTTGGCGCTGTTCCAGGTCAGCGAAACCAGGATGATCATCACCGCGGCGATCGCCAGCTCGTGATAGATCAGCGTGGCCGCCGCCTCGGAAAACCGCCGCCAGCCGCGCGCCAGCGGATCGCTGACCGTCCGGCGGGGTCCCGCGACGATGCCCGTCAGGAAGGTCAGCTCGAGCCAGCCCCAGATCACCAGCGCCGCGCCGAAGCTGATATAGGCGTCCATCGCATCGGGCCCGGACGGGCCATGGCCGTGGCCGACATAGACGATCACGCACAGGCAGATCCCGGCGGCAAAGCCTGCCCAGGAGATGCTGCGCGCAAAGGTCTGCTTGCCGCGGTTGGCGAGCCAGGCCACGACGCCCGTGCTGCCGAACCAGGCAAACAACACCACCAGAGCGGGCAGGATATGGCCGTACAGGCTCATGCCTTACCAGGCCGGCTGCAGGCGGATGGTGGCGGGCAGACGGTTGGGCTTGCCGGGCATGAAGTACATCCGCGCGAACGCCGTGCCTGCACCGATCATGCCGCCAGCCCGCTGGACGAGGCCGCCCAGGCCGCCCTTTGCCTTGCCTTCGGCGATCCGGTCCGATGCCAGGCGCAGCTTTTCCATCTGCACGCGCAGCGCCGGATTGTCGGTGTCGATCTCCACCGGAAAGACCTGGCGGCTGATCGCGGTGCAGATCTTGAACACCTCATAGTCGTATTCGGTGGGTTTCACGCCCAAAGCGGCGTGGAACACCGGGCGGCTGTGATCGCGCACGTACATCGTGGCATAGACCGACAGGATGAAGAACTTGATCCAGTACTTGTTCATGCCCTTGAGCAGCTTGGGATCGGCGTGCAGCAGCATCGCGAACGCCTCGCCATGGCGGAACTCGTCGTTGCACCACTGCTCGAACCAGTTGAAGATCGGGTGGAAGCGGTTTTCCGGATGCTTGGCCAGATGCCGGAAGATCGCGATATAGCGCGCATAGCCGATCTTCTCCGACAGATAGACCGCGTAGAAAATGAACTTGGGCTTGAAGAAGGTGTACTTCTTGGTCTTGGTGAGGAAGCTCAGATCGATGCCGATCCCGGCGTCCTTGAGCACCTCGTTGATGAAGCCGGCATGGCGGCTTTCATCGCGTGCGAGCAGCTTGAACAGCTTCTTCACATCGGGGTTCTTGGTCCGCCGCGCGATTTCCGCATAGAGGATGCAGCCCGAAAATTCCGAGGTCAGCGAGCTGACGAGAAAATCGATGAACTCGCGGCGAAGCTCGGGTTCGAGCGATTCGATGACGCCATCGAACGATTCGCTGCGGCGGAAATGCGCCTTGTTGGGGTCGCCTTCCATGTCGGCCATCAGCTGGTCCCACTCGGCGCGCACCAGGCTGACATCGATCGCGTCGAGCGCATCGAAATCGGTTGTGTAGAAACGGGGGCTGAGCACAGTCTCCTGCGTCGCCAGCTCCATCGTATCCGGAACATCCGGCAGCGACGCCCGTCCGGCCGCCCTGACCTTTGCCTGCATGTTCATTGCACCACTCCCGTTGTCATCTGAACAGCGCTCACCACCGGCTGGTGGTAAAGCTTACCTCGTAAAGTTCCTTGAGCTCGCCCATCGCGGTCAGCTTGGTCCATGCGCGCAGCAATGGACCTGCTGGCTGCACCGTTGCCATGCGCTGGATCAAAATGGATTCGCCAAAACCGACTATTATCGGTGCACCATGCACGCGCACCTTGTCGCCCGGCTGGATGGCGACATCGCCCTCCAGCTCGACATGCGCGTGAAAATGCGCCTCGCTCTGCTCCACCGCGATGCGGCAGGGGGTGTCGAACGAAGGCTCGCGGAGCAGTCCCATCAGTTGGCGCCCCTCACTTGAGCAACGCTTCGAACGTGGTGCGATTGGTCGGTCCGAACGCGCCCAGCTCGACGATGCGGTTGGTCGCGGTGTCGGTGAGCGAGAGCGATCCGTCGCTCCAGTGGTTGAGCTCATAGGGCGCCAGCATCGGGATCGAGCGCTTCTGCCGCTCGCGTCCCATGCCGCGCAGAACGCCGCGGATGAAGCCGCTGCCTTCCTCGCCATAGACGTGCACGGTAGCGCCGCTGGTCGCATCGGTGACCACCACGGTGCCCTTGGGGCCATCGGCGAACTGCAGCACGCGGCTCGACAGCGCGGTCGCGGCTTCCGCCGAACGCACCTCGCTGGCCGATGGCGACGGCGCGATCCAGCCGAGCCGGGTCGCGCTGGTCAGCGCCAGGGTCACCAGCACCACGCCGCACGCCATCACCAATGCGCCTTTGGGCACGGTGTTTTCATGGCTGTGGCCATGGCCGTTGTAGTTGTTGGCAGCACTGGGGGCGCTGTGCGGTGCGGTGGTCATGCGATGGCTCCCTGAAGCCCGGCGGGCATCGTCTCGGCAGATTTCGATGGGGCTTCTGCGGCACGGTCCACCGGTGCGATCGCAGCGACCGCGCGGGCAAGCCGCTCGCCGACCACGGCAGCATCGGGCAGCGCGCGCAGCATCGGCTGCGGGTTGCCGAGCTTCCACGGACGGGCATGCGGCCAGAGCACCAGATAGCCCAGTTTGTGCGGGCCGATCAACTGCAGCGCCAGATCGCCCTCCACCGGACCCAGCGGACGCAGATTGGCGCCACCGATCTTGGCCAGCGGCAGATTGATGCACATGTTGAGCGCGACGCCGACGCGCAGCACGACGCGCCTGCTGGTCAGCGTGTACACCGTGGTCCGCGCGACCGCCCAGGCATAGAGCATCAGCAGACCGATGCCGACCGCGCCCGCGATGATCGTGGCGATCACGCCGCTGGTGCTGCCGTTATAGATCGCCAGCGCGACCAGGACCGCGAAGTACAGGCCGACGATGCGGGTGAAGAACGCGCTGCGGGCAAGCAGCCGCCATTCGGGCGAGCCCTGCCAGAGAAGCGTTTCGCCCTCCGGCAGCTCTCCGGGCAGACCCCGGACCGGCTCGTCATCATATTCGGTGATGATCATATCAGCGGCTCCTGCCGGGCGCGGTTAGCGTAGAGGTAACCGCCGCCGAAATATCCGGAGATCTTGTCTTCCTCGTAGCGGCTGATCTGCCCGGGGGTCTCGACCTGCGGGCAACCGGCGAACTGCGCGGCGTTGATCGCGTCGACCACGATCTGGCGTGCGGATTTGCGGATCTTGGCCATCGGCATCGGGGCGAGCGCGTGCACGCCCTCTGCAGTGACAACTTCAAGATAGCGTACCTGGTGCTCCGAACGGTCGACCCAGATTTCCGCCACGGTGCCTGCGACCGCGCCATCGGCCCCGATCACGGTCATGCCGCGCGGATCGGGATCGCCGCGGGCGATCGAGAAGCTGGGCTCAAGCGCCATCGGCACGATGCGGTTGTTGCCGAAGGCGTCGATGTCCGGAAGGCGGCTGCGCTCGGCATAGGCCGACGGGCCGATGCAATCGGTGAGCGGGTTGCCGGTGGGCACATAGGGTGCTCCGGGGAACGGGCTCATCCGGCGTCCGGCGATCTCGAACGGTTCCTTGCCGATGGTCGGGGTGGTGACCGTGCCGCGGCCGAAAGGCAGCTTGAAGGTCTTGGGGGACGCGTGCAGCAGCGGCCCGCCCATGCCCAGCGAACGCCCGGTCAGGTCGTCCTCCAGTGGAAAGCCCTCTCGCCGGTCCTCTCGCCGAAGATAATAGATCAGACCGATGAAAAAGAGCACGAACGCCCAGAAAGCGATCGATGCGACATCGATATTGCCCACGATATTGCCGTTAAACATGGCGCTTACCTCTCTTCTTCAAAACCTTCATGTCGGAAACTCGGTGAGACCGAACCGCGATTGCGGAGCGGCGGTATCGACCTGTTGGCCCCCGACAAGCGGACCAAGCACGATCATGGTAACAAGCAGCAGGATGATCTCGATCAGGTACACCGTGCCATAGCCGGTGGCGCGATAGGCCAGGGTCGCACCGATCTGGTCGGCCAGCGCGAGCGCGGAGACCCCGTCGCGGATCAGCCCGCCCGCCGCGATCGCCAGGCCCGATGCGCTGGCCTGAACCGCGCCCCAGGCACCCAGCGCGAGGCCAGAACCCTTGTGCTGGCCGCTGCCGGCGATGGCCATGATCGCGCTGAGCGTGCCGACCGAAAACAGTCCCGAGCCCATGCCGATGGCAAGTGCGCCTGCAAACACCAAAGCGCTGGCATCGAGCGGCGCTGCAAACAGCAGCATCGCAAAGGCCAGCATGCCGACCACCGCGCCAAAGCCTGCGAGCCGCAGCGGGTCTGCGCCCGCGGAGAGCCGCCGCGCGGCGAAGGCGAAGCTCAGCAGCATGCCGAACGCCCACAACCCGGTGAGGATCGTGGTGGCGCCCACCGACATGCCCAGCACCTCGCCGCCGAACGGCTCGAGCAGCACGTCCTGCATGCTGAACGCCGCGGTGCCGCAGCCGATCGCGACCAGCAGCCGGGCGTTGCGCGCCTCCGCGGTGAATTCGCGCCAGACCACCGAGAACTTCGGGGTCGGGCGATCGGGCCGGGTGGTCGATGGCGCACGCGCCTCCTGCTTCCACAGCGCGATGATGTTGAGCGCCATGGTGAACATCGCCGCGCCCTGGACGATCGCGACCAGCCGGGTGGCGGAGAAATCGGCGAGCAATGATCCCATGATGAACGCGGCCATCATCATGCCGACCAGCAGCATCACGAACATCAGCGCGACGACGCGTGGCCGTGTCTCCTCGGGAGCCAGATCGGTGGCGAGCGCAAGGCCTGCGGTCTGCGTGGTGTGCATGCCCAGCCCGGTGAGCAGGAAGGCCAGCGCGCCTGCGATCAGTCCGACGGTGAACGTATCGCCGCGCGACAGCAGCAGCAGCGCGAACGGCATGATCGCAAGCCCACCGAACTGGAGCAGCGAGCCGAACCAGATATAGGGCACCCGGCGCCAGCCGAGCATCGACTTGTGGTTGTCCGACTTGTGGCCGATCAGCGCGCGGAACGGGGCGACCAGCAAGGGGATCGCGATCATCAGCGCGACCAGCCAGGCGGGCGTGCCCAATTCGACGATCATCACGCGGTTGAGCGTGCCGTTGAGCAGCACCGTCGCCACGCCGACCGTCACCTGGAACAGCGACAGGCGCAGCAGGCGGCCCATCGGCAGCTCCGCGCTCGCCGCATCGGCGAACGGCAGGAACTGCGTCCCCAGGCCCGCGAAGAACCGTGTCGAGGCGCCGGCAAGGCTCATCCGCGCGAGACCATCATCGCATGGCTGGTGTAGAAGCCGCTGACGATGCGTTCGCTCGCGGCGATGCCGTGGCTGGGGAGACGCTGGGCAAGCAGTCTCGTGAGCCTAGCTTCGGCAACCGGGACGATCGCGGGTGCGCGATTCGATCTGGGAAAGAGTTTCCCGGTCGCATGCATCGCCGCGAGCAGAGGTGTCCGCGGTGCGAAAGTGAAGGCGATGCTCGGCGCGCGCTGGGCCAGCGAGGCCAGCACGTCGACGATATCGCCGGTCTGATAGTGGATCAGCGAGTCCATCGCGACGACATGGTCGAACTGGCCCAGCGTGGGATCGAGCATGTCGCCCACCCGCCAGTCGATATCGAGCCCCGAAGGTGCCCGCTCGCGCGCGACCTCGACCAGGCCGCCCGAGATGTCGATCGCGGTGACGTGCGCGCCCAATTGCGCTGCCGCCACGGCGAGCGCGCCGGTGCCGCAGCCGGCATCGAGGATGCGCTTGCCGGTGAGATCATAGGGCAGCCAGTCGAGCAGCATCGCGCGCATCCGGTCGCGGCCCGCGCGCACGGTGGCGCGGATGCCGCTGACCTTTGCGTCCGAGGTCAGATCGACCCAGTTCTGCCGCGCGGTGCGATCGAAATAGGTTTCGAGCCGTCCACGATAGGTGTCGTAGCTGGAGCGGGGGGCGTGGCTGGCCATCATTCGAAGCCTAAGAATTCGAAGATGTCGCGGTCCTTCATCGGCATCGCGTCGAGCGCGTCGGTGCCCGCCCACAAGGTGGCGGCCAGCCGCAGATACTCGGTCTTCACCGCCTCGATCTCGGGGGTCGAGTCCATCTCGAAGATGGTGCACTTCTTCAGGCGGCTGCGACGGATCGCATCGAGATCGGGGAAATGCGCCAGGCGCTTTAGGCCGGTCGCCTCGTTGAACCGGTCGATCTCGTCGGTCGCAGCCGAACGGTTGGCGATCACGCCCGCCATGCGCACGTCGTAGTTCTTCGACTTGGCCTTGATGGCGGCGACGATGCGGTTCATCGCGAAGATGCTGTCGAAATCGTTGGCGGCAACGACCACCGCGCGCTCGGCGTGCTGCAGCGGAGCGGCAAAGCCGCCGCACACCACGTCGCCCAGCACGTCGAAGATCACGACATCGGCATCTTCGAGCAGATGGTGCTGTTTCAGCAGCTTGACCGTCTGGCCGACGACATAGCCGCCGCAGCCGGTGCCTGCGGGAGGTCCACCCGCTTCGACGCACATCACGCCGTTGAAGCCTTCGAACATGTAATCCTCGGGCCGCAGCTCCTCGGAGTGGAAATCGACCGTTTCGAGCACGTCGATCACCGTCGGCATCAGCTTCTTGGTGAGGGTGAAGGTGCTGTCATGCTTGGGGTCGCAACCGATCTGCAGAACGCGCTTGCCCAGCAGCGAGAGCGCGGCCGAGAGATTGGAGGAGGTCGTCGACTTGCCGATGCCGCCCTTGCCATAGACGGCAAACACCTTGGCACCGGTGATCTCGTCGCGCGGGTCGAGCGCGACCTGGGTGCTGCCTTCCCCGAAACTGGGCGGCGCGTGTCCGTGGTCCAAAAGGCTCATATCAATACTCTCCCGTCATTCTGCTGCGATCAGGCCTTCCAGCCTGTCTTCGATATCGTCCGCGGCGGCGCGAAGCGCTGCCAGGGTTGCGGCATCCGGTTCCCACAGCCGGCGGTCGCATGCTTCCAGAAGGCGTTCGGCAACGCGTGCCGAGGCCTTGGGATTGAGTGTGGCCAGACGCGCGCGCATGGCATCGTCGAGCACATAGGTTTCGCTGATCTGCTGATAGACCCAGGGCGCGACCTGGCCGGTGGTGGCCGACCAGCCCATCGTCGTGGTGACATGGCCCTCGATCTGGCGCACGCCCTCGAAGCCGTGCTTGAGCATGCCTTCGTACCATTTGGGATTGAGCATCCGGGTGCGGGTTTCGCGGTCGATCTGTTCGGACAAAGTGCGCACCTTGGCCGGGCCTTCGGTCGCATCGACGATATAGACAGGCGCAGCCTTGCCGCCGCGAGCGCGGGTGACCGAGCGGCTGACCCCGCCCAGCGCATCGACATACTGGTCGATATCGGTGACGCCCAGTTCCACCGAATCGAGGTTCTGATAGGTGAACTCGACCGAGGACAACGCGCTTTCGAGCAGCTCGCGGTGCTTTACCGGCGCGCCCGAGCGGCCATAGGCATAGCCCTTGTGGGTCTCGAACGCTTCGGCAAGCTCGTCAGGATCGGCCCAGGCACCGCCGTCGATCATCATGTTGACCTGCGCGCCATAAGCCCCTTCGGCGTTGGAAAACACGCGCAAGCTAGCGGTTTCCATGTCGCAGCCGATCTTGGCGGCATGCGCCAGCGCATGCTTGCGCACGAAGTTGAGCGTTTCGGGCTCGTCGGCGGTTGCAGCCAACCACGCTGCCTCGGCGATCATCCGGGTCTGAAGGGGTAGAAGATCGCGGAAGACGCCGGACAGCGTGGCTATCACGTCGATGCGGGGACGGCCGAGCTCGGCGAGCGGGATCAGCTCCGCGCCTGCCAGACGGCCGTAGGAGTCGAAGCGCGGACGCGCGCCGAGCAGGCACATGACCTGCGCGATCTGCGTGCCCTCGGTCTTGAGATTGTCGGTGCCCCACAGCACCATCGCGATGCTTTCGGGCACCGGATCGCCCGCTTCGGCATGCCGCGCCAGCAAGGCTTCGGCCTGGACCGTGCCGGTGGCGCAGGCAAACGCGCTGGGGATGCGGAAGGGATCGAACCCATGGGTGTTGCGCCCGGTGGGCAGCACCTCGGGGTTGTGCAGGATGTCGCCGCCCGGAGCCGGTCGGACATAGCCGCCATCGAGCGCGTGAACCAATGCGCCTAGCTCGTCATTGGCCGAGAGCTTGGCATCGAGCTCGGCGCGAGTGGCGCCGTTGTCGGCAGCCGAGAGCGCGTTCAGGAACGCCTCGCGCTCCTCGCCTTCGAGCTGGCTGCCCAGTACGTGCAGGCCGAACGGGATCAGCGCGCGTTCGAGTTCGTAGAGGTTGCCCGCAAGCGCGGCGATGTCCGAACCGTCGATATCGAGCGCGGTCGCCGCATCGCGGATCATGATCTCGAGCGCGGCGCGTTCGACGCCCTCGCCTGCCAGTGCCCGCCAGCGCTCGACCAGCGCCTTCAGATCGGCAAAGCCCTTGTAGAGGCCGGCTTCGGCGAGCGGCGGGGTGAGATACGACACCAGGGTCGCACCCGAACGGCGCTTGGCGATGATGCCTTCCGACGGGTTGTTGGCAGCATAGAGATAGAAATTGGGGATGGTGCCCAGCAGCCGGTCAGGCCAGCAATCGCCCGAAAGGCCTGCCTGCTTGCCCGGCATGAACTCGAGCGCGCCGTGGGTGCCGAAGTGGAGCATGGCATCGGCGCGGAACTCTTCGCGGATCCACCGATAGAACGCCGCGAACGCGTGCGTCGGCGCGAAATCGCCGTCGAACAGCAGCCGCATCGGATCGCCTTCATAGCCGAAGCTGGGCTGGACGCCGACGAACACGTTGCCGAACTGCTTGCCCAGCACATGGATCGACCAGCCATCGCTTTGCAGCTTGCCGGGCGCGGGGCCCCACTGCTTTTCGATCGCGCGCAGGTGCGGCTCATTGGTGACATGGTCGTCGGTCGAGATCCGCACCGCGACATTGGCGTCCGATCCGAAGCGCTCCGAATTGCCCTTGAGGATCGCATCGCGCAGGCCATCGACGGTAGCCGGCGGCGAGCAGTCATAGCCTTCTGCCGCCAGCCGGTGGAGCGTGGCATGCAGCGATTCGAACACCGCAAGGTGCGCCGCGCTGCCGGTGGCACCGGCGTTGGGCGGGAAGTTGAACAGGATGATCGCCAGCTTGCGCTTGGCGCGCTGCGACCGGCGCAGCGCCACCATCCGCTCGACCTTGGCGGCCAGCATCTCGGCGCGCTCGGGGCAGCTCTGCATCGCGCGCATCGCATCGGGGGCGGTGAACAGGCAGTGGCGTTCGCAGCCATCGCAGGGCTCGCCCGCGCCATCCGAGCGGCCACCGAAGACATGCGGCATCACCGCGCCATCGAGCTCGGGGATCGCGACCATCATCGTCGCTTCGAGCGGCAGCAGCCCCTGGTGGCGGTTGCCCCATTGCTCGAGGCTCTGGAACTCGATCGGGTGCGCCGCGATGTACGGCAGGTCCATGCCCGCGAGCACTTCCTCGGCAGCAGCGGCATCGTTATAGGCGGGGCCGCCGACCAGCGAAAAGCCGGTGAGGTTGATCACCGCATCGACCACAGGCTTGCCATCGCGGACCAGGAACCGGTCCATCGCCGGGCGCGCGTCCAAGCCGCTTGCAAACACCGGGACGACATCGAGCCCGCGCGCTTCCAGGGCTGCGATCACGCCATCGTAATGCGCGGCATCCTTGCCCAGCAGATAGGAGCGCAGCAGCACCAGCCCGACCGTTCCGGTCGCCATGGGGTTGCGCGGCAGCGCCCTGGCATCCTCGGTGATCCGTTCCGCGATTGCGGGGTGATAGAGGCCGAGTTCGGGATATTCGCGCGGAGCCTGTGCGGGCGTGGTGCCCTTGAGCGCGGCGCGTTCGCCTGCGGCATAGCGGTCGATCAGGCCGCGGATCATCGAGACGACATTGTCGTCGCTGCCCGCAAGCCAGTATTGCAGCGTCAGGAAATAATGCCGCACGTCCTGCGCGGTGCCGGGGATGAACTTGAGGATCTTGGGCAGGCGGCGCAGCATCTTCATCTGCCCCGCGCCCGAGCTCGCGCCCGGCTTGGAGGAGCCGCGCAATTTCTTGAGCAGCGCCAGCGGGCCGCGCGCGGGCGCGTCCATCCGATAGCCGCCCATGCGGGTCAGCTTGACGATATCGCCTGCGGACATCAGCCCCAGCATCGCATCGCACTGCTCGCGCCGGGCTTCCAGCGCGGGGTGGATGGCGCGGACATGATCCTCGAGGAACAGCATGGTGGCGATGACGATGTCAGCGCGGGCAATGTCGGCACGTGCGGCATCGATCGCGCCGGGGTCGCGGTCCCAGTCGGCGGCGGCATGGAAGCCGATCGACAGGCCCGGCATGTCCTTGACCAGCACCGCCTCGGCCCGGTCGACCGCGCCCGACAGATGGTTGTCGAGCGTGATGAACACCACGCGGATCGCGGCGGAGCGGCCGTTTGCCGCCTGCAGATGGGCTCTACCGGGCATAATGCGCCTTTGCATCGTACAGCGTGTCGATCGTGATGGAGGCCAGCCCACGCTCCGCAGCATAAGCCTCGGTGTTGCGTCGCGCCTTGCCACGCACAAAGAAGGGAATTTTCTTGAGTTCGGTCTCCGCCTCGGCGGTCCAGCGGGTCAGCTCGAGCACCTCCACATCTCCCAAATCCTCCCCGGTACGGGGAGGTGGCAGCGCGTCAGCGCTGACGGAGGGGAAGCGTTCAGGTGCAATATCGTCAGGGAAGCGCAATCCGGCTTCCCCTCCACCATCCTGCGGATGGTCCCCCTCCCCGGTCCGGGGAGGATTGGCTGTGGTGCCATGCGCCAGATGGCTCGCCCCTGCGCCATCATGGAACTCCGGATCATCGCGGAACATCGTCAGCAGATGCTCTTCCAGCCCCATGACCAGCGGATGCACCCAGCTGTCGAACAGCACGTTGGCGCCTTCGAAACCCATTTGCGGGCTGTGCCGGGCGGGGAAATCCTGGACGTGCACCGGGGCCGAGATCACCGCGCAGGGGATCGACAGCCGCTTGGCGATGTGGCGTTCCATCTGCGTGCCCAGCACCAATTCGGGGTGCGCGGCGGCGATGGCGTCCTCGACCTCGAGATGATCGTCGGTGATCAGCGGCTCGACGCCATGTTCGGCGGCGGCAGCGCGGATATCGCGAGCGAATTCGCGGTTGTAGCAACCCAGGCCGCAGACCACGAAGCCCAGCTCGTCGCGCGCCACGCGGGCAGCGGCGATGGCGTGCGTCGCATCGCCGAAGATGAAGACGCGCTTGCCGGTGAGGTAGGTCGAGTCGACCGAGCGGCTCCACCACGGCATCCGCGCTTCAGCCAAGTTCAGCGCGGGCGCCGGATCGACCTTGGCGAGGCTTGCGACTTCGCGGATGAAGTCGAGCGTCGCGCCATGGCCGATGGGGATCGTCCTGGTGAAGGGCTGCTTGAAGGTCTTCTCCAGCCAGCGCGCGGCGGTGTCGGCGATTTCCGGATACATGACGATGTTGAAATCGGCCTCGCCGATGCGGGCTATGTCGGCCGCGCTCGCCCCCATGGGCGCGGTGACGTTGATCTCTATGCCGAGCGCAGCCAGTATCTTCGCGATCTCGACGATATCGTCGCGGTGGCGAAAACCCAGTGCGCTCGGCCCAAGCAGGTTCGCTTTGGGACGCGGAGAACCTGCCTGGCACGGTGCGGGGCGGGAGGAATCCCCGACCGCGAGAGTTCTGACAATCTGGTAGAATGTCTCCGAAGCGCCCCAATTCTCCTTGCGGGAGTAGCTGGGCAGCTCGAGTGGAATGACGGGAATGGGCAACCGCATCGCCTGGGCCATGCCGGCGGGGTCGTCCTGGATCAGTTCGGCGGTGCACGACGATCCGACCAGCAATGCCGCCGGATTGAACCGCGCCACGGCATCGCGCGCGGCGGTCTGGAACAGCTCGGCCGTATCCTTGCCGAGATCGCGCGCCTGGAAAGTGGTGTAGGTCACCGGCGGGCGCTTGCCGCGGCGCTCGATCATCGTGAACAGAAGGTCCGCATAGGTATCGCCCTGCGGCGCGTGCAGCAGATAGTGCACATCCGTCATGCCGGTCGCGACCCGCATTGCCCCTACATGAGGAGGCCCTTCATAGGTCCAGACCGACAGCTGCATCGCCCTATACCCTCAACACGTCGCGGCGGCGGATCGGCCGTGCGAAAAGTTCGGCAAGATCGCCAGCCTGGTCGAAACCGTGGATCGGCGAGAACACCAGCTCGATCGCCCATTTGGTGGTGAAGCCTTCGGCCTCGAGCGGATTGGCAAGGCCAAGCCCGCACACGGTGATGTCGGGCTTGGAGGCGCGCACGCGGTCGAGCTGCTTGTCGACATCCTGGCCTTCGCTGATCACCGTTCCGACCGGCAGCTGCGCCAGTTCGGCGGCCATATGCTGGCGGTGGAGATAGGGGGTACCGACCTCGACCGGGATCATGCCGAGCTCGACGTGCAGGAAGCGCGCAAGCGGCAGTTCGAGCTGCGAATCGGGGAGGAAGAAGATGGTCTTGCCTTCGAGCCGCGCCCGGCTGTGCTCGAGCGCGCGCTTGGCGCGTTCGCGGCCCGGCGCCACGACGCTGCGGAAATGCATCTCGTCGATGCCGAAAGCCTTGGCTGCAGCGTGCAGCCAGTCGGTGGTGCCTTCGGCGCCGAACGGGAAGGCTGCGGGCAGATGCACCGCGCCGCGGTCTTCGAGCGCCTGCGCGGTTTCACCCAGAAACGGCTGGGCGAGCAGGAAGCGGGTGTTGGGGCCAACCGCAGACAGATCGCGCGATTGCCGCGCTGGCAGGCAGGCGACGTTGGTGATGCCGATGTCGCGCACCAGCCGCAGCAACTGGTCCTCGACGATATCGGGCAGCGCGCCGACGATCAGCAGCTCCTGGCCCGAATCCGCGGCCTGGGCGGGCATGAACGGCACCAGCGAGGCAAGGCATGCGTCCTCGCCCTGGGTGAAGGTGGTCTCGATGCCGCTGCCCGAATAGTTGACGATCCGCACATCGGGAAGGAAGGCGCCCGCGAGCCGCTGCGCCGCGCGCGACAGATCGAGCTTGATCACTTCGGACGGGCAGCTGCCGACCAGGAACAGGGTGCGGATCTCGGGGCGGCGCGCGAGCAGGCGGCGAACCACGCGGTCGAGTTCCTCATTGGCATCGGCCAGGCCAGCCAGATCGCGTTCCTCAATGATCGCGGTGGCAAAGCGAGGCTCTGCAAAGATCATCACGCCGGCGGCCGACTGCAGCAGATGCGCGCAGGTGCGCGATCCGACCACCAGGAAGAACGCGTCTGGCATCTTGCGGTGCAGCCAGACGATCCCGGTGAGCCCGCAGAAGACCTCGCGCTGGCCGCGTTCGCGCAGCACGGGCGCGGTCGAGCAGCCGATATCGGCGATGACGGGGGTGGGTGCGGTGGCGATCATGATGCCACCGCCAGCGTGCCGTGCGATTCGGCAGGAGAACCGGCACCCTGAAGCCGCGCGACTCGCAGCTTCCAGAGGAACTGTCCGGCATTGATGACATAAGCGCCATAGCCCGCCAGCGCGACGCCCATCCGGGCCTCGACACTGCCGATGCCGCCCAGCAGCATCACCAGATAGGCGGTGTGCAGCGCCAGCACGAGCATGGAAAACACGTCTTCCCAGAAGAAAGCCGGGGCGAACAGCCACTTGCCGAACACCACCTTCTCCCAGATCGAGCCGGTGATCATGATGGTGTAGAGCGTCAGCGTCTTGACGATGATCGACATGTCGGCGGCAAAAGCGCCCTCGCCTGTCCCGAAATAGCGCAGCACCAGCCCGAGGCTGATCAGGAATATGATGAACTGGATCGGCGCGAGCACGCCCTGGACGAGGGTCCACACCGTCGAATCGCGGCGAGCACGCTCTGCTGCGGTGTAGAGCGAAGCGCCCGCCGCCATCGTCCGGTGACCCGCAGGATCAGCCGTAAAGGTGCGTTTTTCCGCAGTTCCAGGCTGGTTTTCCAGTGGCATAAGCGCCGTTGCGTCTCCCGTCTCAAGAACTGAAACCTACCCCTCGCCCCGCAAAAGTGTCAAGTTAAATTGACGTATAGTTTTCTTGACAAAATGACAGTTGTCAGGCCCACTGGACAGGCGTAGGGTTAAGGCCTGGCGAGGGAACGGTCCAAGAAGTCTCCAGCCCGCGAGGCCGATGCACGATGCATCGACAAGACCAGGAGAGTCTGAATGGCCTCAGTTTTTGGCATCGATTTGATCAAGTCGACGACAGGACTGTTCCGCAACGCGCGTTTGCGTAAGAAGGCGTCGCCTTGGGATGGCGAGCAGACCGGCTATGCCCGGCTTGCCCGGCAACGCCCGAGCGACGATGTCGGTCGCCTTGTGGAAGATGAAATCATCCCGCGGCTGCTGATGGTGCACCAGGATGATCCACGAATGAGCCACTTCCCTGCCGAGACCCCTGCAACGATGACCCCGGGCGCGATGTCCGGGCATGGTGCCGGGCCGGACAACAATGGCTTTCGCGATGCGACCGGCACCCAGTCCAACGACAATGTGCGCGAGCAGTCGGCAGCGGCGAAGACCGCGGCTGCGCCTGCGCTGGTCGAGATTTTCGACGAAGCGGCGATCCGCGATTTCGCCGCGCAGGTGCTGATCCATGAAGTCGACGTGCTCGCCGACATGGTGAACACCTATCTCGACCAGAATGTCGCCCCCGAAGCGCTGTTCATCCAGCTGATCGCGCCGGCCGCGCGCGAACTGGGCGAGAAATGGAACCGCGACGAGTGCGATTTCGTCGATGTGACCATGGGCCTGTGGCGGCTGCAGTCGCTGCTGCGCACGATCGCGATGTGGGCACCCCCCTCGCCCGGCTGGAACCTGCGCACCAACAAGGCGCTGTTCACTACCATGCCGAACGACCAGCACAGCCTGGGCACGTTGATCATCTCGGAGTGCTTCCAGCGCGCCGGATGGGATGTCGAGACTCTCATCGAGCCGCAACAATCCGACATTTTGCAGGCTTTGGACGAAACATCTTATGATCTGGTTGGATTGACAGTCACCACCGACTTTTCTATCGCGGCGGTTCCCAAGCTGCTGACGGCGATGAGAAGCGTGTCCTGCAATCCCAATCTGGCAATCATGATCGGCGGTCCGGCCCTTGGCTATGATCCCGTGCGTGCGCGCGAGCTGGGTGCGGATGGAACCGCTGCCGACGCCGAAGCTGCGCTGCAACTGGCCGACGAACTTGTATCTTCCGGGGTTGAGCGCGCTGCTCTGACGCTTTGAAGTCCGCTCCCGGCGCGGCAATGAAAAAGGACGAGCCTTCCGCGATCCCCATGCCTTTTCGCGACCTCAAAGGCGTCGTCGGCACACTTGAAATCGGCGCGGCACTGTCACTGGTGCTGGCCGCAGGCGATATCGCCCTGGCGCTCGATTCTGATGGCGTCATCAGCGATGTTTCCGTGAGTGCCGAGGACATGCCAGATCTGAGCGCCTGGATTGGCAGGCGCTGGGAGGATACGGTTGCGCTCGACAGCAAGCCGAAGATCAACGAAATGCTCACCAGCCAGCCTTCGGAAACCCCCGATCGCTGGCGCCAGGTCAACCACCCCGGCCCCGATGGCAACCTGCCGATCCACTACCGTCTGGTAGACCTTGGCGAAGGCAATCCGCGCATGGCGATCGGCCGCGATGTCCGCGCCTGGGCCAGCCTGCAGCAGCGTCTCCTGCAGACCCAGCAGTCGCTCGAGCGCGATTACCTCAAGCTGCGCCAGACCGAGGCGCGCTATCGCCTGCTGTTCGACATGATCACCGATCCGGTGCTGGTCATCGATGCCAGCACCCGGCGGATCACCGCGGCAAACCCCGCAAGCTACCGGCTGTTCGCCGCCAAGTCGGGCTCGCTCGACAATCGCGATCTTGCCAATGTCATCGGCGGCATCTCGCGCGACGACCTGATCGCCAGCCTGGGCGGCGCAACCGCCACCGGCGAGCGCTGCGAGATGGAAGTCAGCATCGTTCCGGGCGAACCGCCGATGCTGCTCACTGCCATGCCCTTCCGTCAGGACAGCGGCCGCCAGTTCATGATCCGCCTGACGCGCACCGGCGATATCGTCGGCGCCGATGGCGACCAGCGTCCGCTGCACGAGCTGATCGAGCGGATGCCCGATGCGTTCGTGCTGACCGATGGCGCGATGCAGATCATCACCGCCAATTCGGCCTTTGTCGATCTGGTGCACGGCAGTTCCAAGGAAGCGATCACCGGCCAGCCGCTGGGCCGCTTCATCGGCCGCCCGGGCATCGATGTCGATCTGATGCGCAAGCAGCTGGACACCCACGGCCAGGTGCGCAACGCCACCACCATCGTCCATGCCGATGATGCCATCGAGGAGGCGATCGAGGTTTCGGGCGTCAAGACCGACAGCCAGGGCGGGCATTACGGCTTTGCCATCCGCACCGTCAGCAGGCGTATGCGCGACCTGCCGCCCGCCGACCGCGACCTGCCGCGATCGGTCGACCAGCTGACCGAGCTGGTCGGGCGGATGCCGCTGCGCGAGATCGTGCGCGAATCGACCGATCTGATCGAGCGCATGTGCATCGAGGCGGCGCTGGCCTACACATCGGACAACCGTGCATCTGCTGCGGAAATCCTGGGGCTCAGCCGCCAGAGCCTGTATTCCAAGCTCCACCGCCATGGCCTGGGCAATCTGGTCGGGCGCAAGGACGAATTGAGCTAGGCAGGCGCCTGGCGATGTGCGGACGCACCGCCCGCCAACCGCTCCCTTCTTCGGAAACTACCGGCCGATCAGCCCCAAGGCGTGGCGGATGAAGGCATCGCGATCGAGCACCCAGCGGCCATCGTCCGGCAACGGGGGATCGGCATAGGTCCAGCCTTCGGGCGAATAGGGCTTGCGAAACGTCCCCCTGCTGTTGAACGCCAGCGACACCATGCGCTGCTGGGCGCGGGTCGTATGCTCGTTGCCCATCACGGTGGGCGTGCCGGGCTCGACGCCCAGACCCTGGGGGCGAAGCGCGAAGATATAAGGTTCGGTCCTGAAGCTATCGACCACCGTATTCTGGAACACCGACAGATAGACCTGATCGAGCGCGGCCAGCGGCGCCGGCGGCATCCGCCATTCGGGGCTGACCATGATGTTCCAGGGATAATGATCCGGCGCGCCATAGACGATCTCGGTGCGCAGATCGACCAGCGTGTCGCGCACCTGCTGTGCAGACGGCACGCGCTTCAGCCGGAGGTTGTTGGCCCAAGTGAACCCGAAAGCCGAGATATCGACCAGAGGCATCGCCGATGGCGTCGTGGCATTGGGCAGGTTGGCGACGGTCACATCCTCGTAGATCCGCAGATATGCCTTGTCTTTCAGCTGATGCCCGCTGGCGATATCCACCCAGCCCTTCTGGCCGTACCAGACCGAATTGCGGAAATGCGAAACCAGCGTCCCGTTGATGTAGGTCGAATGCTCCTGATCGACATTGTCGCCGACATTGCCGCGGATCTCGCTGTCCTCGATGTACATCATCGTCTCACCGCCGGGCACGAAGATCGCGTTCTTGCCGCCGAAGATCCGCGCGCGGCGGATCACCGCGGTGATCAGTCCGGGCCGCGTCACGTCCAGTACCTCGAGATGCACCGCGCCCTTGGCCTCGCCCGCCCCCGGGAAATCGAGCCCGATGTCTCGCATCTCGAAATGCACCCGTTGCGGGCCCAGCTCGAACAGCCGCAGGTTGATCGAGGCCCAGGCATCGTCGGTCCGGAAGGTCACCGGGACTCCGGGCACCGACGAGCGGAAGATGTATTGCGTGCCCTGGGTCGATCCGACGATCTGCGGCATCCACGGCGCAAAGGGATAGACGCAGGGCTGGCCGGTGCTGTCATAGGCTTCGTAGATGAACTCGAAGCCGCCTTCGACCCGGCCATAGAGCGATTCGGCAGAGGGCCCGGCATAGACCTCGCGCCGCGCCGCCCGCGAGGCATCGCACCGGATGCGCAGCTTAACCGCCGGAGCGCGCAGCCCCTGCATCGGCATGTAGAACGGATAGGACTGATCGCGCTGCGCGGCGTTTTGCGGCTGCTCCGGCGCCGAGACGCTTTCGGTCGGCAGCAACTCTTCGGTCTCCAGCCGCGGCGCCGACGACAAGGTCTCAGGCCCGGCCGACGATAGCAGCAGCGCAGGTGAAAACGCCAACAGGATCGCCAATCGATGCAGAACCATGTCCATCTTTCCCGCTGCAGACACCTCGGTGCCTGACTGTCGCCTTCAAGGCTAACCCGCGTTGCTTAACATTCAGGCCAATCGGGGCAAGTGGAAGCAGCAGTCCCAGCGCTCGAGCATTTGGTGGACAGCCAAAACTGTCCATTCTGATTGACACTTCTGCCCGTCAAGCATAGCCTCGCCTTTATGGATCGCTCTGCCAACATCGCCCGGCCTGTGCCGATTCCCGCAGCCCGCGACGTGCTTGAGCTGCTCAAGCCGGTGACGTGGTTTCCGCCGATGTGGGCGTTCTTTTGCGGGGTGATGTCCTCAGGCGCACCGCTCGATGACCGCTGGCTGTTTCTCGTCGGCGGCGTGCTGCTCGCAGGGCCGATGGTCTGCGGTACCAGCCAGGCGGTGAACGACTGGTACGACCGGCATGTCGACGCGATCAACCAGCCCGAGCGGCCGATCCCTTCGGGGCGGATCGCAGGCAAATGGGGACTGTATGTCGCGCTGATCGGGTCTGCATTGTCGCTGGTCTTGGGCGCGGTGCTGGGCTTCTGGGTGTTCATCGCCACTATCGTCGGGCTGCTGTGCGCCTGGGGCTACAGCGCACCGCCGTTCCGCTTCAAGATGAGCGGATGGGTGGGACCTGGCGTCGTCGCGCTGAGCTATGAGGGGCTGAGCTGGTTCACTGGCGCCAGCGTGATGAGCGGCGGGCTGCCCGACAGCCGCGTGCTGCTCGTCATCCTGCTTTACAGCATCGGCGCGCATGGCATCATGACCCTCAATGATTTCAAGGCGGTCGAGGGCGACACCGCAATGGGCGTGCGCTCGCTGCCGGTGACGCTGGGCGTCGCCAACGCCGCAAGGCTGGCCTGCGCGGTGATGGCGTTGCCGCAGGTGGTGGTCATCGCACTGCTGCTCAACTGGGGATTGGCGATCTCTGCAATCGCGGTCACGCTGCTGCTGGCGATGCAATTGGTGTTCATGCGCCGGTTGCTGACCGATCCCAACAAATACGCGCCGTGGTACAACGCCACCGGCGTGTCGTCCTATGTCTTCGGCATGCTCGCTGCGGCTTTGGGCCTGGGGGGCTGGATATGAGCGCCGCCGTGACCGCCACCGGCGCGCGCATCGGGCTGGGCTGGACGGACATCATGCGCATGGGGCTGGTGCAGGCCAGCATCGGCGCGATCGTGATGCTCGCGACGTCTTTGCTCAACCGCGTGATGGTGGTCGAATACGCGCTGCCCGCAGCTTTGCCTGCGGGCCTCGTCGCCTGGCATTATGCGGTGCAGCTGTCGCGCCCGATGTGGGGCCATGGATCGGACAAGGGGCGCAAGCGCACCCCGTGGATCATCGGCGGCATGGGAATTCTGGCGCTGGGCGGCATCGTTGCGGTCAACGCGACGATCCTGCTCCCCGTCTCGCCGCTTGCCGGCACACTGCTTGCGATCCTCGCGTTCAGCATGATCGGCGCAGGCGTCGGCGCGGCGGGCACATCCTTGCTGGCGATGCTCGCCTCGGGCGTGGTGCCCGAACGCCGCGCGGCAGCCGCCGCGATCACCTGGATCATGATGGTCGCAGGCATCGTGATGGCCGCGGCCACCGCCGGCAGCCTGATCGACCCATTCAGCGAGCAGCGGCTCGCGATCGTCTCGGGCGGGGTGGCGCTCTGTGCATTCGTGCTCGCCTGCGTTGCGATTGCAGGCATCGAAAAGCGGCTGATACCCCCGCCGCATCCCAACGCCGATGCGCCCACCGGCAGCTTCGGCGAGGCGCTGCGCGAGATCATGGGTGATGCGACGGCACGCCGCTTCACCATCTTCGTGTTCGTCTCGATGCTCGCTTATGCGATGCAGGACCTGATCCTCGAGCCTTTTGCGGGACTGGTCTTCGACATGACCCCGGGCGAATCGACCAAGCTTTCGGGGCTGCAGCACGGCGGCGTGATGGCCGGGATGATCGTAGCAGGCATCGGCGGCAGCGCCTTTGCCGGGCGGCGGCCATCCGATCTGCGCTGGTGGATTCTCGCCGGCTGCGGCGGATCGGCGCTGGCGCTGGCCGGGCTCGCGATCGCCGCGACCACCGCAGGCGCAGACGCCTGGCCGCTCAAGGCCAATGTCGCGGTGCTGGGCTTTGCCAATGGTCTGTTTGCCGTCTCTGCCATCGGCGCGATGATGGGGCTGGCGGGTGCCGGCCAGCAATCGCGCGAGGGCGTCAGGATGGGTGTTTGGGGCGCAGCGCAGGCGATCGCGTTCGGGCTCGGCGGCCTGACCGGCGCGATGGGCGTGGATATCGCGCGCGGAATGCTCGCCAGCGATGGCGCCGCGTTCCAGTTGATTTTTGCTGGCGAGGCGGGGCTGTTCATCCTCGCTGCGCTTTTGGGGGTGCGCGTGACCATGCGCACTGCCGATCCGCTCATATTGGCGGCGCCGGCCTGAGGGCCAGACAGGAGTAAGAGCAATGGCGGATGCGGATTTCGACGTAGCGGTCATTGGTGGCGGCCCATCGGGCGCGACCGCGGCCAACGATCTGGCCAAGCGCGGGCTCAAGGTGCTGCTGCTCGATCGTGACGGCCGGATCAAGCCGTGCGGCGGCGCGATCCCGCCACGCGCGCTCAAGGACTTCGAGATCCCCGAATCGCTGCTCGTCGCCAAGGCGCGCGCGGCGCGAATGATCTCGCCTTCGGGGCGGCAGGTCGACATGCCGGTCGGCGATGGTCCCGAGGGCAAGGGCTTTGTCGGCATGGTCGACCGCGACGTGTTCGACGAATGGCTGCGCGCCCGCGCCGGAATCAACGGCGCGGAGCGGATCACCGGGACCTATGAGCGGATCGACCGGGACCAGGACGGCATGGCGGTACTTGTCTATCGCAGCGAGCGCGGCGGGCCCGACCGGCGGGTGCGGGTGCGCTCGGTGATCGGCGCGGACGGCGCGCGATCGGCGGTGGCCAGGCAGAACATCAAGGGCGCCGAACAGGTCAAGTGCGTGTTCGCCTATCACGAGATCATCAAGGCGCCCGAACCCGCGCTCGCGCACGCGACCGATTTCGATTCTGACCGCTGCGATGTCTATTATCAGGGCAAGCTCTCGCCCGATTTCTACGCCTGGGTGTTCCCGCACGGTGATACCGCCAGCATCGGCCTCGGCAGCGCCAACAAGGGCTTTCCCTTGCGCGAAACCACCGCGCTGATGCGCGAGCAGATTGGCCTGGCGGGCTGCGAGACGATCCGCAAGGAAGGCGCGCCGATTCCCTTGAAACCGCTAAAACGCTGGGACAATGGTCGCGATCTGGTGGTCGCGGGCGATGCCGCAGGCGTGGTCGCTCCGGCCTCGGGCGAGGGCATCTATTATGCCATGGCCTGCGGACGGCTGGCTGGCGACGCGGTGTTCCAGTTCCTCGTCACCGGCAAGCCTGCGGCGCTCAAACAGGCCCGCAAGCAGTTCATGGCCAAGCACGGCAAGGTGTTCTGGATCCTGGGGATCATGCAGTATTTCTGGTATTCGTCGGACAAGCGCCGTGAGCGCTTCGTCAAGATGTGCGCCGATCCCGACGTCCAGTACCTCACCTGGCAGAGCTACATGCACAAGGAACTCGTCCGCCGCAAACCGGTGGCGCATGCCAAGATTTTCGTGAAGGATATGGGACATCTGCTGGGGCTGTCGCGGGCCTGAACATGATGGCCGATATGATGGCCGACGTGACGGCTACGTGATTTTTGCAGCTGGGAGGCTGAAGCCGAATGCATCGTGAAGGTTTTCTGCCCGTCATCCTGGCGGCGATGGCGGCATTGATCGTGGCCGCGGGCGGCGCGACGATCACCGATCTGGGGCCCTGGTATCAGGGGCTCGACCAGCCCGGCTGGGCCCCGCCGGGCTGGCTCTACGGCGTCGCCTGGACGCTGATCTTCGCGCTCGCCGCATTGGCCTCGCTCGCCGCCTGGCGCGCCGCGCCGACGCGCAATGCGCGCACCAATGTCATCGGGCTGTTCGCGTTCAACGGCTTTTTGAACGTGATGTGGAGCCTGTTGTTCTTCCGCGTTCAGCGACCCGACTGGGCGCTGATTGAGGTTGCAGCGCTGTGGCTGTCGATCGCGGTGCTGATCGTCTATTGCGGGCGCTTCTCGAAGCTGACCGCGTGGCTGCTGCTGCCCTATATCGGCTGGGTTAGCGTGGCCGCCGCGCTCAACTATGCCATCGTCCAGCTCAACAGTCCGTTCGGCTGAGATGGACGCGGTAACCGCCTTTTTCGCCAGCGGCCATGCGGCGGACCTGATCCTTGCCGTGCTGGCGGCGGAGTTCGTCTGGCTGGTGATGCGCGGCGGCAAACCGCTCGATGTCGCGCTGGCGCTGGGCCCTGCGGTGTTCATCGTGCTCGCGCTGCGCGGCGCGCTGACCGGCGCGGATTGGCCGCTGATCGCGCTGCCGCTGATGCTTTCGTTCCCGGTGCACATTGCCGATCTGATGCGGCGGGGGATGTTGGCGAAGAGGCTTTAGCGCAACCGGGTCACCTGCGCAGGCAGGGGCCCATCTCCTGCGGGTGCACAACGCACACCGCCGGCTGAGCATGGTGAGGTTCGGTGATGGACCCCTGCCTTCGCAGGGGACCGGCAAAGGATCAAGGATCATCCAATACCCCATGTCCATTTTACCTTACAAACACCTGTCATCTTTTCTGGACACCTGCTAGCATCCTCTCATGAACCGCGCTTTTTCCGACGGACGTTCCGATGCGTCATGAGCCGATCATTGTCGTCGGCGCGGGCGTCGGCGGGCTCAGCGCGGCGGCGTTGCTGGCCGCGGCGGGCGAGCCGGTGCTGGTGGTCGAACGCCAGCCCACCCCCGGCGGCAAGTTGCGCGAGGTGATGGCGGGGGGCCGCCCGGTCGATGGCGGGCCGACGGTGTTCACGATGCGATGGGTTTTCGACCGGCTGTTTGCCGATTGCGGCGGCGATCTGGCGACCGCGATCCCGCTCACCCCGGCGAGCATGATTGCCCGACATGCCTGGGGCCCCGAAGCCCCGTTCGACCTGCTCGCCGATGTTAAGGCCAGCGAGGCAGCGATCGGCGAGTATTTCAGCGCGAAGGATGCCGCCGGTTTTCGCACCTTCTGCGCCGAGGCGGCACGCATCTTCAACGTGCTGCGCGAGCCGTATCTGGAGGCGTCCGCCCCCACCCCCTTCTCGCTGGTGACGCGCATCGGCCTCAAGCGCCTGCCCGAGACGATGGCGATCCGCCCCTATCAGGCGATGTGGAAGGCGCTTGGCCGGCATTTCGCCGATCCCCGGCTGCAGCAACTGTTCGGGCGCTATGCCACTTATTGCGGATCGTCGCCGTTCGTCGCGCCCGCCACCTTGATGCTGATCGCGCATGTCGAGCAGGACGGGGTCTGGCTTGCAGACAACGGCATGCACTCGATCGCCACCGCCATCGCAGAGCTTGCCCGCAGCAACGGCGCGCAATTCCGCTACGATGCGCCGATCTCCGAGATCGTGGTCGAGCATGGCCGCGCAGCAGGGGTCCGGCTCGAATCGGGTGAGGTCATCCGCGCCCGCGCAGTCGTGTTCAACGGCGATCCTGCCGCGCTCAACATCGGGCGGCTGGGCGATGGCGTGCGCCGCGCGGTGCCGCCGGTGCCGCCCAAGCAGCGGTCCTTGTCGAGCATGACTTGGCTGATCAACGCGAAGACCGCAGGTTTTCCGCTGGTCCGGCACAGCGTATTCTTCTCGAACGACTACCGCGCCGAGTTCGATTCGATCTTCAAGCGTGGGCAAGTTCCCGAAGCGCCCACCATCTATATCTGCGCGCAGGACCGTGACGACCATTCGGCGCGCGCGCCGCCGGGCCCCGAAAGGCTGCAGCTTATCGTCAACGCGCCAGCCAATGGCGACACATTCCAAAGTTCACAGGCGGAGATCGACCAATGCGAGAGGCAAGTTTTCGGCTTCCTGGAGGATTGTGGCCTGACGATCGACCGAACGGCGGACAACTCGCATTTGGTGACGCCAGCGGATTACGAGGGTTTGTTCCCGGCGACGGGCGGCGCGCTTTACGGCCGGGCGACTCATGGATGGAAGGCGGCTTTCCAGCGGCCCGGGGCAGCGAGCCGTTTGCCGGGGCTCTATCTGGCCGGGGGTGGAATTCACCCCGGCGCCGGGATCCCGATGGCGAGTCTCTCCGGCCGCTTGGCGGCAGAGCGGCTGCTTGCGGACCTGCCTTCGATGCGATCGTCCCGGCGGGTGGCTATGCCTGGTGGTACATCGACGCGCTGAGCGACGACGGCAAGCACGGGCTGACGATCATCGCGTTCATCGGCAGCGTGTTCTCGCCTTATTACCACTGGTCGGGGCGCGGCGATCCGGACAACCACATCGCGATGAACGTGGCGCTGTATGGCCCGCGCGGCGGCTGGTGCATGACCGAGCGGGGCCGCAGCCACCTGGCGCGCGATCACGACAATCTGGTGATCGGCCCCAGCTCGATGCACTGGGATGGCGACAGCCTGCGCATCGACCTGGCAGAGATCACCGCGCCGTTGCCGAAGAAGGTGCGCGGCAGCATCCGGGTGTTCCCCAAGGTGATGCCGCAGACATTGTGGCCGCTCGACGCCCAGGGCAACCACGCCTGGCGCCCGATCGCGCCGCGCGCGGTCGTCGAGGTCAAGCTCGACAACCCGTCGCTCAGCTGGAAGGGCGAGGGCTATATCGACAGCAACGCCGGGGTCGAACCGCTCGAACGCGGCTTTTCCGACTGGCACTGGTCGCGCGCGCATCTGGGCCGCGATTCGGTGGTGCTCTACGAAGGCCAGCGCCGCGACGCCTCGCGCTTTGCCATGGGTCTGCGCTTTGCCGACAACGGCACGATCAGCGAGGTGGACCTGCCCCCAGAACGCGTGCTGCCCAAGACCCTCTGGCGCATGCCGCGCATCACCCGTGCCGATGCCGGTGCCCCGGTCGAGATCCGCCGGACGTGGGAGGACACGCCGTTCTACTCGCGCACCGCGCTCAAGACCCGGTTGTTCGGCGAGCAGGCCGAGGCCGTGCACGAGAGCCTGTCGCTCGACCGGCTGGAAAAGGGGATCGTGAAGCTGATGCTGCCGTTCAGGATGCCGAGGCGGGGGTGAGGGCATCTAGCAACGCTAGCATACGAGTGGCAAACGCTATCCAGTCCAAGCGCGAGTTTGAACAGAAGATCACTCTTCTATGGCGGAGAGCTTTTCCAGGGAAATCATACGGTCAACGATGATTTCGGAGTCGTAGAGCCCGAAATGGCCGTACCCGCCGGGATATTTTGTCCTTCTGCCGACAAATGAAACGAAGTAGCGGTGGCCGATCTCCCCACCGATTGCTCCGCTCAGCCATGTTCTTTCATTGGGAACCGGGCATTCTTTTTGCCCTGCTTGTTCAGGACAAAACACAGTGTGTTCATACTGACTGATCCATTGGCCACGCCAAACCCTAGCAGGTTCCATCTGGACGCACTGATCGGTGGGAAGTTGTTCGCTCGCCTCATACCCATCGACTATCTTTTTCCGTGTGCAAGGCTCGTCATATCCCTGAGTCGCAGTACGGGCCAAAGCACGCTGTCGGTCAACCTGATTGATGAAAGCCATATACGGTATGTCACCAAACGGCCTTATATCAAAAATAATGTACTCTTCAGTCGCCTTGACTGGTCTTGAATGAGAAGCGTCTCTATTTTGAGCCAATCCAAATCCGGCGATGAGCAATAGCGAAAGAAGGAAGCTGACTCTTCTCATCCAGTCAGCATAAGCGCAACGTCCAACAAGAACAATATTTGGGTTTGGTACATGCCTGCAAGCTCCAGCAGCCCGCTAATCCACCCCGCTCAGCCTGCGCTTGTCAAAGGCCCCGCCATACGGCCAACGTGGGCGCGGGTCCTTCGACTTCGCGGGCTGAAGCCCGCGGCTCAGGATGAGCGGAGGTGGTTATGTCGTGTTTTTTGACGAAGGGATGGTCCGCTAGTTCGCAATGGTGAGACCATGCGCGTTCCCCTCCCTGCAAGGGAGGGGTTAGGGGTGGGTGCGAGCGATAGCGAGCCAAGGTTGCGGGTCGACGCCAGCGTGGGTGATCCACCCCCAGCCCCTCCCTTGCAGGGAGGGGAGCAACTCTATCTCAAGCCCCTGCGCGTCGCCGCACCCCCGGTGCAGGCGGGTCGACCGGGGCACCTGCAAAGCATTGCGCGATGGCCATCCACGCCGTCGCGTTCGGCCCCGTCACCTTGAGCGCCGTATCGGCGATGTTGCGCGTTTGCGTGACCACCTGGCAGAATTCCGCCGCATCGCCCTCGATCAGCTCGCCGTCCGCCGGTTCGCCCAACACCCAGACCTCGCCCGAGGGCGCGGTGAGGCGCAACTGCGGGACCGGCTGTGGCGCGTCCAGCCTGCGGTTCTTGAACGTCCAGCCATAAGTGTTGAGCCCCAGCACGCAGATGTTCCTGATGCCGTCTCCATTCTCGCGCTCGACCCCCAGCACATCGAAGATCGCCTGCGCGTGCGCCCAGCTTTCCATCAGCCGCGCGGTGATCGACGACCGCGCGCTCATGCTAGGCCCCGCCCAGGGCACGCGCTGCGCCGGATCGGCGGTGGCGAAATCTGCCGCGGTGGCGCGGTAGGTCTCGGCCCAGGCGTCAACCAGCGCCTGACCGGCATGGCCATCGAGCCAGACGCGCTCGAACGCATTCAGATCGCCGCCCGAGCGGATGACCCCGCCGACCTGCCCCATGAACGCCTTGAACGCGTCTTCATCTTTCAAGGACATCTGCGCTGCCTGGTTCCAGACATGCAGATGGCCGATGATATCGCCGATCGTCCAGCCCTTGAACGCGGTCGGCGTCGCCAGCGCGGCCTCGTCGAGCGGTGCGAGCAAGGCGTGGATGCGATCACATTCGGTGAGGAAATCGTCTGCCTGCTGCATCACAGAAAACCCTTCAGCTCGGCCATGAAGCGGTCGAACTGGTCGTGGTGCAGCCAGTGGCCCGCGTCGGCGAACTTGGCGAGGCGCGCGTTCTGGAAAAGCCCCATGCGGCCATCGGCCTCGGGATCGGACGCCCAGCTCTTTTCGCCCCAGCACAGCAGGGCCGGGCAGGTGATGCGCTGCCACAGCGCCTGCATCTGATCGGTGGTGATGTCGAGGATCGGCCAGACGCGGATGTGCGGATCGAACTTCCAGCTGTACGTGCCGTTCTCGTTGCGGATCACCGCATGCTCGCACAGGTGCCGCGCCTGCTCCGCGGTCAGATAGCTGTTTTCGGCGTGCATGCGCTGCAGCGCGTCTTCGAAGCTGTCATATTCGCGGTGCTTGCGCGCCGCCCGTGCCCGCTTGTCGGCAAACCATTTGCGCCAGTGCTCGTCAATCGGGGTCTGCGCGCGCTCTTCCACCATCTTGGGGCTGGGGCCGAGGCCCTCGATCGCGACGATCTTGCGCACCTTTTCCGGGTACAACCCGGCGTAGCGCAAAGCGGTGTTGCCACCGAGCGAATGCGCGACGATCGTCACCTGCTCATAGCCGAACTGCTCGACCAGCTGCGCCAGATCGTAGACGAAGTTCATGATCGGGTAATTGCCGTCGGCGGTCCATTGCGAATCCCCATGGCCGCGCAGATCGAGCGCGATGACATGCCAGTCGGCCATCAGCTCGCCCGCCACCCAGTCCCACGACCGGCAGTGATCCTCGCCGCCATGCACCAGGATCAGCGGCGGCTTGTCGGGGTTTCCCCAGTCGGCGTAATGCAGCTTGAGCCGCTGCGAAAAAAAGCTGTGCGATGCAGGTCCGGTCAGTTTCATGCCGCAACCCTAAGCGGGTTTCGCCGCAAATGAAAAGACGGTTGTTCGCTGCCAAATCCTCCCCTGCAAGGGGAGGGGGACCATCCGCAGGATGGTGGAGGGCGTCACCCGTTCGCCGATGTGGACACCCCTCCGTCATGGCTGCGCCATGCCACCTCCCCTTGCAGGGGAGGATTTCAGACATGAAAAGGGGCGGGAAAGCACCGTCGTGCTTTCCCGCCCCTTACCTTCCGGCACATGGCCGGTCGGCGAATGGATTGACGGATCAATCCAGACGCGCGAGTTCCTTCTTGGAAAGCGAGGTCGAAACCTTGCCTTCGTCTGCGGTCAGGGTCGCAGCGCCGATGCGCACGACCTTGCCCTTGTAGATGACCAGGGCCGAGCCATCCTCGAGAACGCGGGTCACCTTGCCGACGCGCTTGCCTTCGGCGTCATAGATGGTCTGGTTCTTCGAGATCAGGGCATCGTCCTGAGCGAAAGCGGGAGCAGCGGTGGCTGCGAGAAGCACGGCGCCGATCAGGGCGGAAGCACGAATGGTCATGGTTGCATTCCTTTCAATCATGGGGAGGGATTGGCCCCTGAACAGGGCTTTGGTTGGTTACACCCTGTACTTAAGTGCGCGATTGATAGGTTGCAAAGAGAAATGTTGCATTTGCGAATGCTATTTTTGCAGCTTCGGTTGCAGTTTATGCATGTTACAGAAATATCGTTCTATGCCAGTGTCTTGAAAGTGACGCAATAATATTGCGATGCAACAAAGTTGCGCGGTTTGCCATCAAGGTGCCCCGCGCACAGCAGGTAATCCCCCCCCTTAGCGAGCGTTGGGTGCCCAGGTGGGTGGCGAATTGGCTAGAGCTTGAGCATCTGCTTGCCGCGATTGGCGCCGGAGAACAATCGCTGCATCGTCTGCGGCGCGTTCTCGAAGCCGTGCTGGATATCCTCGCGATAGGTCAGCCTGCCGTCCTTGACCAGCCCGGCAAGCCGCTTGCGGATCAGCGGGAATTCCGCGGCCCAGTCGAGCACGATGAACCCGGTCATCGTCGCGCGGCGGAAGATCAGGTTGAAATAGTTCTGCGGGCCGGCGGGCATCTGCCCGGTCTCGTAGCGGCTGATTCCGCCGCAGATGACCACGCGCGCGTTCGTCGCGATATGGGCGAGCATGTCGTCGAGGATCGCGCCGCCGACATTGTCGAAGATGACATCGACACCGCTGGGGCAATGCTGCTTGATCGCGGCCTTGAGGCCACCCGCCTTGTAGTCGATCGCGGCGTCATAGCCCGCCTCCTCCACCAGCCAGGCGCATTTCTCGGGCCCGCCTGCGATACCGACGACGCGGCATCCCGCGATCCTGGCGAGCTGGCCGACGATCGATCCGGTTGCCCCTGCCGCGCCCGAGACCAGCACGGTATCGCCCGCCACCGGCTTGCCGATCTTGAACAGCCCGCAATATGCGGTCAGCCCCGTGGTGCCGAGCACCGACATCATCGCGGTGGGCGGCAGCGCAGGATCGCACGGAACCAGCCCCTCGCCGTCCGAGAGGTGATATTCGGTCCAGCCGGTCGATCCGATCACCATCGTGCCGACCGGGAACTTGCCGACATTCGATTCGATCACCTCGGAAATCGCAGAGCCGCGCATCACCTCGCCGATCTCGGTCGGCGCGACATAATCGGCGATGTTCTCCATCCAGCCCTTCTGCGCGGGATCGAAGGCGAGATAATGCGTCTTGAGCAGCATCTGGCCGGGGCCGGGCGCGGGCAGGTCCTTGGTCACCAGCTCGAAGTCGCTATCCTCGACCGGGCGGCCACGCGGGCGGCCTGCGATCAGCCATTGGCGGGTGGTGGTCATGATTGTTCCTCTTCCTGTTCGCTAATTCCCGTTTGTCCCGAGCGAAGTCGAGGGACGTATGCGCAGGTCCCTCGACTTCGCTCGGGACAAACGGGGTGGGGTGTTTGTGAGGCGCTAACCGATCTGCCGTGCCCCCTCCTGCCAGTAGAGCTTGCGCAGTTCCTTCTTGAGCACCTTGCCCGAGGGGTTGCGCGGAAGTTCGGTCATGAAATCCACGCTCTTGGGGCATTTGAATCCGGCGATGTGCTCGCGTGCGAAAGCGATCAGCCCCGCCTCATCGGCATTCTCGCCATCCTTCAGCACGACGATCGCCTTCACCGCCTCGCCCCAGCGCGGATCAGGCACGCCGATCACCGCGCAATCGCGCACCGCCGGATGGTGGTGCAGCGCATTCTCGACCTCGGCGGGGTAGATGTTCTCTCCGCCCGAGACGATCATGTCCTTCACCCGGTCGAACAGATAGAGATAGCCGTCGGCATCGACATAGGCTGCGTCCCCGGTGCGGTACCAGCCATCGACGAACGCCGAGTCATTGGCGTCGGGCAGGTTGTGATAGCCCGCCATCACCAGCGGCGCGCGCACCCAGACTTCGCCAACCTCGCCAACGCTGCGATCCTGCCCGTCCTCGCCGACGATGCGCAGTTCGACATCGGGAAACGGCTTGCCACAGCCCGCCATGCGCGGGGTCCCTGCGACATCATGGTCCTCGGGCGGCAGATAGACGATCGTGCCGCTGGTCTCGGTCGCGCCGTACATCTGCACGAACTGCGCATTGGGGAACATCTGCATCGAGCGGCTGAGCACGTCGAGCGGGATCGGCGAGGCGCCATAAGGCAGCACCCGCATCGAGGAGAAATCCGCGCCCTGTGCATCCGGATGATTGAGGATCATGTTGAGCACCGCAGGCACCGCGAACATCTTGGTGATGCCATGGCGTTGCACCGCCGCGATGATCACCGCGACATCGGGCTGGGCGAGGATCACCCCGGTGCCGCCGCCGTTCAGCGTCTGCATCACCCAGGCGGTGCCGCCGATATGGAACAAGGGCATCGCCACCAGCGACACATCGCTCGGCCACCACGCCGCCCAGTCCTCGCCGATCTTCCTGCCTTGGCTGAGCGAGGCGGTCAGGCTGCCATGGGTGAGCAATGCGCCCTTGGGGTGGCCGGTGGTGCCCGAGGTGTAGAGCTGCACCGCGACATCCTGTGGCGAAAGGTCGGCCAGTGCGCGGTCGGGGGCAAAGCCCTGCACCCACAAGCGGAACGCAGGCCGCCCCTCGAAATCGCCATCGCCCAGCAGGATCGTTTCCAGCCCCGCCTCGGCGCGCACCGCCAGCGCGTTGTCCAGCACCGCGCTCTGCGTCAGCAGGAAGCGTGCCCCCGCGTCCTTGACGATATAGGCGATCTCGCGCGGCACCAGCCGCCAGTTGACCGCGACCGTCACCGCGCCGATGCGCAAGCTCGCCATCAGCAGGATCACGTAATCGATGGTGTTGAGGCCCAGAAATGCCACCCGGTCGCGCTTGCCGATGCCGCTCGCCTTGAGCGCGGCGACGCAGCGGCAGACCAGATCGTCGAGCTGCGCATAGCTCAGCGTCTCGTCATCCTGGATCAATGCGGGCTTGTCGGGCGTGGCGGCCGCGCCGCGCGCGACCATGTCGGCGATCATGCTCACGGGCCTTCAGTGCGCCAGCGCGCGGGCATACAGATCGCCATCTGCGGGGTAGAAATTGCAGTGGAAGCCGCTGGGCACGCGGAACGGCACCAGCACGCGGGCGATCGGCCCTGCGGCGATATCGAGCGCGTTGAAGATCGCAAGCTCGCTGCCCGGCGCATTGGCGCGGTGGACCAGGGTCATCGCATAGCCGTCCGCCTCGCCCTCGGGCCCGGTCCTGGCGCCCAGCCGCGGCGCAAAGATCAACTCGCCCGCCGCTGCGCCCTTGCCGAAATGGTAGATGTCCTCCGTGCCGGTGACGGTGTCGAAGCGCAGAGCCGCATCCAGCCCCTCGACCCGGGCATCGCGCGATTCCAAGTTGATGTTGGCAAAGCTGTGCCGCGTCTTTCGCGTCATCAATCGGTCGTCGGGGCGCGGGAACTGCAGGTCGCGCTCATTGAGCACCTCCTCGCGGATCACATCGGTGTTGGCATGAAGATCGATCGTCCAGCGGCGCAGGCTCTGCCGGGTGCCCGCATGCGTCGCGCGCACCCCGGTCTCGTCGGGGAACAATGCGGTTCCGTTGGCCGCGGCGACATCGGCGATGATGCGGCCGTCCTCCTCCCAGACATTGAGCTCATGGAACATGTGGCGCGGTTCGTATTCGAACCAGCGCAGGTCATCGGCGCTGCCGTTGCGCGGCATCAGAGCGAGCTTGGACGGACGGTCGTTGACCCAGGCGGTCATCGGCCCGCCGCGCATGAACCGGCCGAGGTCCGTGTCGATCGGCAGCACCGGGAACACCACCCAGTTTTCGGTGACGAAGAAGGTGTGCATCAGGCTCATGTGCGGCACCGGGATCACCTGGCTGCGGGTGAGCGTGCCGGTGCGGTCGATCACGTCGTAGCGGATCTCCGCCGCGCCCATCGGCCCGTTGATCATCGCGCCGATGTTGATCATCTCGCCGGTCGCGTAATCGATCTTCGGGTGCGCGGAAAACGTGGTGGAGATGGTGCCGCCATAATGATCCTCGCCGATCGTCGACAGATCGCGCGGGTTCAGCACCACCGGCGGCGCGCCTTCCATCAAAGCGAGCAATTTGCCGCCGTGGATGATGATGTTGGTGTTGGCGGTGTTGTAGCGCTTGCCCTGCACCGAGGGGTCGGCGGTCATCGGATTGCCGAACACCCCGAACAGGCGCTCGCCTGCGGCCTTCTCGAGCTCGAATTTCTCGGTCCGCACCCACCGGTTGCGCATCGAGACGCGGCCTTCTTCGATGAAGAAGCCATAGACCATGCCGTCGCCATCGAACCAGTGATACTCGTCGCCGCGCGTCGGATGCAAAGGCTCGGGCCCGTTGCGATAGAACACGCCGGCGAGATCCTGGGGGATTTCGCCCTCGATCACCAGATCGGGCGCGTCGGCCTCGAAACGGTTGGGGGCATGATGGCCGTGAAGATAGGGGTGGGGCGGAAAGGGCTTGGCCATATCTTGCGCGGTCGCGATCCCGTGTTGGTGTGGTTCAGTGACTGGGCCCGCCATCCCGTGCAAATGGACGGCGGGCCACAGTATATCAGAATTCGAGCATCACTTCAGCGCCCAGCTGACGGGGCGGACGGACACCGGCGAAGGTGAACAGACCGGCCACCGGCAGCGTGCTGGACAGGCCGCGATTGTCGAGCAGGTTGCGACCGAACACGCTGAACGTCACGTTCGCACCGCCGAAGTCGTGCTTGTACGACAGGGTCGAATCGAGGATCTCGCGCTCAGAGGATTCGCAGCGGCGCTCGTTGGTGATGATGCCCTGCGCCTGCAGCGCGCCGTCGGTGACGATGCAGGTCGAGTATTTGTCGACATAGCGGAAGATGGTGCTCCAGCGGAATTCGCCATCACCCACCGGGCGGGTGTAATCGAACCCGGCGGACCAGGCATATTTGGGCGCACGGCGCAGGTCGAGATCGGACACGTCAATGCCGCCGCGCACGAAGTTCTGGTAATTGGCATCGAGATAGGTCGCCGAGAAGTTGAACGCGAGGTCATCGATCGGCAGCGCGACGATTTCCAGCTCGATGCCCTTGATGCGGGCCGAGGCGGCGTTTTCGACGATGGTTTCCTGCGCCTGGATGGCGTTGAACGGCGCCACGGTGGGACGCACCAGCTCTTCCTGCTTGTCCGAATAATCGGTCTGGAAGATCGCGATGTTGGTGCGCAGGCGACGGTCAAGCCAATCCGCCTTCAGGCCGATTTCATAGGCATCGACGATTTCCGGCTGATAGGGGCCGATCGCGGTCGGTGTGGCGGCGCGGCCGTTGAAGCCGCCCGAGCGGAAGCCGCGCGAATAGGACGCATAGGCCAGCTGCCCGCCTTCGAACTGATAGTCCAGGCTGGCGCGATAGGTGAACTCGCCGAAATCCTCCGCCCCGACGCACGATGCCGCAGTGATCCCGGCAAAGCCGACCGGGCAGGCGCCGGTGGGGCTGAGTGCAAAGTTGGTGACCAGCGCCTTCTCGTCGCGGGTGTAGCGGCCACCCACGCCGAAGGTGAGCTTGTCGGACAGCTTGAAGCGCGCATCGGCAAAGCCGGCATAGGATTTGGAATTGCCGACCGAAAGCTGGAACGCGCTGGCATTGGGGCCGAGGAAGCCGAAGAACGAGGTCTGGCGCAGCGTGTACTGGCTGTCGAAATAATAGGCGCCCAGCACGATATCCATCCAGTCGGTGACGTCGCCGGCAAACCGGATCTCCTGGCTGAACTGCTCGTACTTCTGGATGCGCAGCGTATCGAAGAAGTTGATCGAGGCGGAGTCGAAATCCTGCCGCACACTCTCATTGTTCTTGCGCCAGCCGGTGACCGAGGTCAGCGTGAAATCGCCCAGCTCGATATTGATCGTGCCGCTGATCGCGTCGGTCTTGTTGCGCACCGGGGTCTGGATGTTGCCGAACACGGTATAGAGCTGGCGGCTGTTGGTGGGCGTGCGGTTGCACTGGTTGCCCGGAATCTGGAAGGCGCGGACCAGCCCGACGCCCGGCACCGGCACCTGCAGGCAGATCAGGTCGCGGTCGTTGGACACGCTGGCGGTCGCGACCTCGCCGTCTTCCTCCATGTGCTCATAGGTGATCACCGCCTCGATATTGTCGCTGGGGGTGATCAGCGCGGTGACGCCTGCGGTCCACACCTCGTATTCGTTGGTGCGGCGATTGTTCTGCGTCGCGTTGCGCAGATAGCCATCGGTGTTGTCGTAGAAGAAGAAGCCCTTGAGCGCGAGGAAATCGCCGATCATCGGGGTGTTGACGACAAGGCGGCCGCGAATGGTGTTGTACTCGGCATAGCCGATCGAGGCGCGCACGCCCCATTCGCCGGTGGGCTTGCTGCGGCGGACGTTGATCACGCCGCCGATAGTGTTGCGCCCGAACAATGTGCCCTGCGGTCCGCGCAGGATCTCGATCGATTCCAGATCGAACGCATCGAGCAATTGCCCGGTGTTGGTGCCGATGAAGACATCGTCGACCACAACGCCGACCGCGGGATCGAAGCTCTTCTCGATATCCTCGAAGCTGATGCCGCGGATGGCGATGGCGGCAGCCGAAGGCCCGGCATTGACCGGATCGACCACCAGCCCGGGGACGCGGCCGGCAAAGTCGCGAAGGTCGTCCACCGCGCCGGTGGCAAGCGCCTGCGCATCGATCGCGGACACCGCGACGGGAACCGACTGCAGCGATTCCTCGCGGCGCTGCGCGGTGACGACGATGGTGCGAAGCCCGGTTTCCTGCGCGACCTCGGCGCCCTCTGGTGCCTGATCCTGCGCCAGCGCAGCCGAAGGTGCCGCCAGCGTTGCAAGGCCCAGCGCGAATGCCGAAACCGACAGATAGGTTGATACCTTCATCAATGCCTCCCCTTTTGCTGCGGTTCGTGTCCGCACCATTTTCTCATGTTGCGCAAAAATGACCGGCGGACAGGTTTGCCTCAAGTGTCAAAAATGACAGTCGCGGCCCTTACGGCATCGGTTAGGGTGAAGGGCATGAGAGCACGAGGCTGGCCCGCATTGCCGGCCCGGTCCGGCATGCCAGCCGGGCGCGTGCCCAGGGGAGATACCAGCATGCCGGTCCAGCGCAGCTTCTGCCGTTTCTGCCATGCCAATTGCGCGATCCTGGTCGAGACCGAGGGCGACACGGTCGTGCGCGTGTCGGGCGATCCGGAGGATCCGGTGTTCGGCGGCTATACCTGCATCAAGGGCCGCCAGCTGCCCGAGGCGCACCATCACCCCGAACGGCTGCTGGTCTCGCAGAAGAAGGGCGCGCAAGGGTTCGCCCCGATCGCAACGCAACAGGCGCTGGACGAGATCGCAGCGAAGCTCAAGCCGCTGATCGAGGAGCACGGACCCGACAGCGTCGCCATCTATGCGGGCACCTATTCGTTCCAGAACTCCGCAGGCGTCGCTTCTGCGATGGCGTTTGCGCAAGGATTGGGCACCCGGCATTTCTACACCAGCGTGACATTGGACCAGCCCGCCAAGGTCTACACCGCGTTCCAGTACGGCCAGTGGCAGGGCGGCGGGCATGTCTTTGGCGAGGCCGATGTCGCGTTCTTCATCGGCAACAATCCCATCGTCTCGCATTACGGCCCGCCCGGCGGCCTGCCCCCGTTCTCGCCATCGCGCCGGTTGCGCGATGCGATCGAGGGGGGCCTCAAGCTGATCGTCGCCGACCCGCGCACCAGCGATGTCGCCGCGCTGGCGCACATCCATCTGCCCGTAAAGCCCGGCGAGGACCCGGCGCTGCTCGCAGGTATGATCCATGTGATCCTGGAAGAGCGGCTGTACGACGAGGCGTTCGTGCAGGCGCATGTCGATGGCCTTGCCGAGCTCAAAGAGGCTGTGTCCGGCTTCCCGCCCGCGATCGCTGCCGCGCGCGCAGGCGTCAGCGAAGCCGACCTCGTCGCTGCCGCCCGGATGTTCGCAGGCGGCACCAGGGGCTCGGCCAGTACCGGCACCGGCCCTGAGATGGCGGGCAACGGCACGCTGACGCAATATCTGGTGAGCAGCCTCAACATCCTGTGCGGCCGCTTCTGCCGCGAGGGCGAAAAGAGCTCGATCCCGCGTATCTTCACGCCCGTGACCCCGCGCCGCGCGCAGGTCGCGCCGCCGATGAAATTGTGGGGCGAGGGCTTTCCCGCCTCGCGCTTCCGTGGCCTCACCCATCTGATGAGCGAGATGCCGTGCAACGTGCTGGCCGACGAAATCCTCACCCCCGGCGAGGGCCAGATCAAGGCGCTGATCTCGATCGGCGGCAACCCGATGCTGGCCTTTCCCGATCAGGACAAGATGGCGCGCGCGATTGATGCGCTCGAGCTGTTCGTCAGCGTCGATATCCGCAGCGAAGGCGTCTCGGCGCGCCGCTCGGACTATATCCTCGCACCGTTGATGTGCCTCGAGCGCGACGACATCTCGTCGCTGTCCGAATGGTGGTACGAGATTCCTTACGCGCGCTACACCGAGGCGCTGCTGCCGCGCCCGGGCGATCTGCTCGACGAATACGAGATGCTCTGGGGGCTCGCCAAAAGGCTGGGTACCGGGCTGCCGCTGGCAGGGGGCCCCTGCCCGATGGACGTGTGCCCCGACAAGCAGACCTTCCTCGACATGGCGGTTGCAGGCTGCGTGGTGCCGCCCAGCCAGGTCCGCGCCGACAGCCCCGATGGCAAGGCGGTGATCTATGACGACAAGCACCCGATCGTCGAACCGGCAGAGCCCGGACACGAGGCGCGATTCGATCTGGCGGGCGGCGACATGCCCGCGCAGCTCGTCGCATATGGACGCGACGATCCGGCGCGCCAGGGCTTTCCCTTCCGGCTGATCTCGCGCCGCAGCCGTCACCGTTTCAATTCGACCGGCGGGCACCTGTCCGCGCTCGCGGCCAAGCGCACCACCAACCCCGCGCATATCCACCCCGACGATCTGGCGGGGCTGGGCGTCGCCGATGGCGACATGATCCGCATCGCCTCTCCGCATGGCGAGGTGCACGCGCTCGCCAAGGCATCCGATGGCCTGCGCCGCGGGGTGATCTCGATGGCGCACGGCTATGGCGACCCGGACTTCGGGCCGGACGCGGTCCCTGTGCGCGGCGGATCGACCAACCGGCTGGTCAGCGAAACCAGCGGCTTCGATCCGATCACCGGCCAGGCGCTGCAGAGCGCGATTCCGGTCAAGGTGATGCGTGTTTGAGGGCGGGCAAGTGCATTGCAGGACAAGCGCAGGATTGCGGGCGAACCCGTTCTACGCCATCAAAAGCGCCATGACCTTCACCCCCGTGACCCCGTCGGATATTGCACCGGGCACCACCCGTTTTGTGCAGCATGAGGGTGCAGCATTTCTTGTCGTGCGCGATGGTGATGGCCGGGTCCATGCGATCGATGGCCTGTGCAGCCACGCGCTGCTGCCGCTGGCCGGCGCCAGGGTGCGGCGCGGGCATGTCATCTGCCCGCACCATGGCGCGCGCTTCGACATCACCACCGGCGCGGCCAAGGGCCCGCCCGCGCACTGCGGCGTCACGCATTACGCTGCGCAAGAGAAAGACGGCATGATCGAACTGGATCTGAACCCATGACCTTCGACATCAGGAACAAGGTGGTGCTGATCACCGGCGCGGCTTCGGGCATCGGAGCCGCCACCGCAAGGCTGGCGGCAGAGCGCGGCGCGCATGTCATCGCCACCGATCTCGATGGCGCGCGGATGCAGGGCGTTGCCGCCGACTGCCACTGCATCGGCCTCACCCATGATGTCACGAGCCAGGACGACTGGGACAATGCCATCGCCGCGGCCGTGCACCATTACGGGCGGCTCGATGCGCTGGTCTCCAACGCGGGGATCGTCCACTACGAACGGATCATCGATCTGGACATGGCGCGGTTCCGCAGGCTCAATCAGGTGCATGTCGAGGGCAGCTTCATCGGCCTGCAAAAGGCGGTGGCGCAGATGCGCGCGCAGGCCGGGGGCAAACCCGCAACGGGCAGCATCGTGCTCACCGCATCGGTGATGTCCAATTGCGCGGCGCCCGCGATCTCCGCCTATGCGGCCGCCAAGGCGGCGATGGCCAACATGGCGCGCGCGGTCGGGGTCGAGGTCGGGCGCAAGGGCGACATGATCCGCGTCAATGCCGTCTGCCCCGGCCCTACACGGACCCCGCTGCTCGAAGGCGTGATCCCTGCAGGCGCAATGAACGACCCCGCGCACTGGACCGACGTCCCGCTGGGTGTGCCGCAGGAGCCCGAGGACATCGCCGAGAGCATCCTGTTCCTGATCAGCGAGGAATCCTCGTTCATGACCGCCACGCAGATGGTGGTCGATGGCGGATGGAGTTTGACGTGATTTTTGTTCGCCTCCCCCATCCCGTTTGTCCCGAGCGTGTCGAGGGACGTATGCATAACCCTTCGTTTAACGTCCCTCGACTTCGCTCGGGACAAACGGAGGTCGGTGAATGACGCAGACCGCCATCGTCACAGGCGCGACCTCGGGCATCGGACGGGCGACCGCGCTGCGCCTTGCCCGCGCAGGCTTCCACATCATCGCCACCGGGCGCAGCCATGATCGCGGGGCGGAGACCGTCCGGCAGATCAAGGCCGCAGGCGGCAGCGCGGAATTTCACAGCTTCGATGTGACGGCGGAATCCGACTGGGCCGCGTTCGCCGATACGGTCACCAAGGCTCACAGATCGGTCGACGCGCTGATCAACTCGGCCGGGTCGTTCTTTTCCAAGCCCTTGCCCGACACCACGCTCGAGGAGTTCCGCGACCTGTGGACCGCGGATGTGGAAAGCGTGGTGCTGGGGACCAAATACGGCATGCGGATGATGCGCGAGACGAAGAGCGCGGGCTCGATCGTCAATATCTCCTCGCTCGCCGGACTGATCGGGCTCGACGATTGCTCGGCCTATTGCGCGGCCAAGGCGGCGGTGACGCATTTCAGCCGCGTGGCCGCCCTGGAAGGCGCGCAGATGGACCCCAAGGTGCGCGTCAATTCGCTCAATCCCGGCGTGATCTATACCGAGATGATCACCGGTGCCTATGGCGACAGCGACGAGGTCAAGGCGTTCGTGATGGACGGCAATGCGCTGCAACGGGTGGGCACCGCAGAAGACATCGCCAGCGCCGCGACCTTCCTCGCCAGCCCCGCCGCGCGCATGGTCACCGGCACCGCGATGCTGGTCGATGGCGGCCGCGGGGCGGACTGACCTTACCCCCTAATCCCTTTATCGGAGAGACACGCAGACCATGACCAGCAACCGCCAGTTCATCCTCAAGCGCCGCCCCGATGGCGCGCCGGTCGCAGCCGATTTCGCGCTCGAGACCTCGGCAATCCCTGCGTTGGAGGACGGCCAGTTCCTGATCCGCAACCATTATGCCTCGCTCGATCCCGCGCAGCGCGGCTGGATGTCCGATGCGGAAAGCTACATGCCGCCGATCCCGCTGGGCGCCCCGGTGCGCGCGACCACGATCGGCATGGTCGAGGAAAGCCGCGCGGAGGGCTTTGCCAAGGGGCAATGGGTGCTGGGATTGAACGCCATCGAGGATTATTCGGTCGGCACGCTGGGCGGCTTCACCCAGCCGATCGACCCGCATGCGGTGCCATCGGTGACCAACTATCTCTCGCTGTTCGGCGCGGTGGGCATGACCGCCTATTTCGGCTTCATCGATGTCTGCGAACCGATGGTCGGCGATGTCGTACTGGTCAGCGGCGCTGCAGGCGCGGTGGGCTCGCTGGTCGGGCAGATCGCCAAGATCCTGGGTTGCACCACCATCGGCATCGCTGGCGGCGCGGAGAAATGCGCGCGGCTCAAGGATCGCTATGGGTTCGATCACGCCATCGACTATCGCGGCAAGGACATGGCCGCGCTGGATGCCGCGATCAAGGCGGTGGCACCCGATGGCGTCGATGTGATCTTCGAGAATGTCGGCGGCGACATTCTGGACGCAGGGCTGATGAACCTGCGGCATGGCGCACGCATCGGGCTGTGCGGGCTGATCAGCGAGTACAACGCGCCCAGCTCCGTGGGCGCGCGCAACATCTGGCAGCTGATCGTCCACCGCGCCTCGATCCGCGGGCTGCTGGTTGCGGACTATGTCGGGCGCTTTGCCGAGGGTGGCGCGAAGATGGGCGAATGGGCAGCATCGGGACGGCTGGTGGTCGACGAACATATCGACGAGGGGCTCGACAATGCGTTGCCCGCGTTCATGCGGCTGTTCGAGGGATCCAACCAGGGCAAGATGATCCTCAAGATCGCCTGACGGCGCGCGACCCGACAGGCTGGACACGCGGCATGGATGCTGCGCAGATGGCCTGCCTCCAATCCACGAAGGAACGAGCATGAGCAGACTGAACGGACGCAAGGCGCTGGTCACCGGGGCCGCATCGGGGATCGGCGCGGCGACGGTTCGCCGCCTGCTCGCAGATGGCGCGACGGTGCTGGCCTGCGACATCAGCAGCGAGGGGCTGGCGGGCACCTTCAACCACATCGCCAACCTGGCCGACCCCCAGGCGATCGCCACGCTGGCGGCGGCCGCGCAGAGCCAGCTGGGCGGGCTCGACATCCTGATCAACAACGCCGGGGTCTGCCCGGTGGGCACGCTCGACGAACTGACCGACGATCAATGGCAGTTCGGGCTCGACGTCAACCTGCTGGCGCCCGCGCGGCTGTCCAAGGCGTGCCTTGCCCTGCTCAAGGCGTCCAGGGCAGGCCGCGTGATCAACACCGGATCGATCCTGTCACGCTATGGCGATGCGGGGCTGGGTGCCTATGCGGCATCGAAGCACGCGATCTTGGGCTTCACCCGCTCGCTGGCGATGGAGCTCGGCCCCTATGGCGTCACGGTCAACTGCGTACAGCCCGGCTGCATCGTCACCGGCATGACGCGCGGCATGCTCGAGAACGGCGAGGCGGCGGATTATTATCGCGACAAGTCCGCGCTCAAGCGTCTCGGCCAGCCCGAGGATATCGCCGATGTCATCGCGTTCCTCGCCAGCGACGATGCGCGCTTCATCACCGGCCAGGGCATCATCGCCGATGGCGGGGTTATGACGCACAGCTGAGCCATTTAGGATCAGTCGTTGTCGAACTGCGCTGTCACGTCGCGGCTTGCGTGGAGGACGGCGACTACCGTCATGACTTTGTCGTCGTACCGGAAAAAGATGAGATAACTCCCCACAGAGGTGCTCCGCAGTCCGGCCGCCAGTTCCGAACGCTGTGTGCCAAGCGTTGCGGGCAGGTTCGCGAGCTTGCGGCATTTCTCCAGAAGGCGCTGTCTGAATGCGAGAGCGGCGCCCCTGCCCCCGGATTCCCGCGCAACGTAGGCTGTGATTTCTGCCAGGTGTTCGCGTGCCGCAGTGGTGATGACTAATCGCCTCATGCGCTCAGTTCACCGCTTTTCTCCAGATCATCCAGTACCTTGTCGAGATACGCGTCGACCTCCTCGATCGTGTGTTCGCCACCGCCTGCGATCGCCGCGTCGATCGTCTCGCGCAGCGCAGCGAGCTTGGCTTCGCGCTCCTCGACCAGCCGCAGCCCTTCGCGCACGATCTCGCTCGCCGAACCATAGCGCCCGGTCTTCAGCAGCGCCTCGACATAGGTTTCCCAGCGTTCGCCGATGGATACGTTCATGCGCCTGTTCCTTATCCTGTCATCTCGCTCGAATTATACCCAGATAACACAAACTGCGCAATTTTCGTTATTGCATGCCATTCGCCGCATCCTAGCATTTTCGACTATCGCCGCTCGCTGCAACCGCGGGCTATGACAGGGACATGACAGACCAGAAACGCGGGAGCAGGCAGTGACGGTGGCGGCAGAGCAGAAAAGCTTTTTCCATCCGGACGTGCTGTCCGACCCGTTCGCCTTCTATCAGGCGACGATTCCCAGCCAGCCGGTGTATCTTGACGCGGCCAGCGGGCTGTATCTGGTGCTCAGCCACAAGCTGGTCAGCGAGGCGACCGCGCGCACCGACGAGTTTTCGAACAATTTCCAGGCGGTGCTGTCGGGCGCGCGCTCGGAAGACCCGCAGGTCAAGGCGATCCTCGAGGATGGCTGGCCGCAGGTCGATACGCTGCTGACCGCCGATCCGCCAGTGCACACGCGGTTCCGCAAGCTGGTCAATCTCGCCTTCTCCGCGCCGCGGGTTAACAAGCTCGAAGCGCATATCCGCGAGATCGCGCGCGATCTGATCGACAATATGCTGGCCAGTGACGACATCGACGTCGTCCGCGATTTCGCGATTCCGCTGCCGATCCGGATGATCTCCGAGCAACTGGGGCTGACGCACGAGGACCCGGGGACGATCAAGCGCTGGACCGATGCGTTCGTCGACCGGCTGGGCGGCATGGTGCCGCTCGAGCGCGAGCTGCAGTGCGCGCGCGAAGTGGTCGAGTTCCAGCACGCGATCAAGGCGCAGATGGACCTGCGCCGCGCCAGCCCCACCGACGATCTGCTCTCCGATCTGGTCCACGCCCAGGTCGATGGCGAACGGCCGCTCGACGACGCCGAACTGCTGTCGATCGTGCAGCAGCTGCTGGTCGCGGGCAACGAGACCACCACCGCGACACTCGCCGAAGGGATCATCCTGCTGGCGCGCAATCCGGACGAGCTCGCCAAGGCCAAGGCCGATCCCAAGATCATCCCCAACATGATCGAGGAAATGCTGCGGCTGGCGAGCGCGTCGTCGGGCATCTGGCGGGTGATGAAGCAGGACGCCGAGCTCGGCGGGGTGACGCTGCCCAAGGGCGCGATGGTGATGATGCGCTATGCCGCCGCCAACCGCGACCCGGAAAAATACGCAGACCCCGACGCCTTCATCGCCGATCGCGCCAATGCGCGCACCCATCTCGCCTTCGGGCGCGGCATCCATATGTGCGTCGGCAACATGCTCAGCCGCAAGGAAATGACCGTGGCGTTCGAGGAACTGCTGCCGCGCATCGCATCGATCACGCTGACCGACGAGGCGGCAATCGCCTATCATCCCAACATGATGCTGCGCGGTCCGTCCTCGGTGCCGGTGCGCTTCGGGCTGGCCTCATGAATTTCGATTATGACGAAAGCCAGTTGCTGTTCCGCGCCTCTGTCGAGCGCTTTCTGGACGGCAGCGACATTGCCACGCGCAAGGCGCAGCGGGCCTGCCCCGGCGGCATCGACCGCGCGCGCTGGCAAGCGATGGCAGCGCTGGGGCTGACCGCGATGGCGCTGGCCGAGGACAAGGGCGGCCTGGGCAGCAGCTTGATCGATCTGGTGGCGGTGGGCGAAAGCTTCGGCCTGCGCATTTCCTCGGACAACTGGCTGGAGAACGCGGTGCTGCCGCTGGCGCTGGCGGGCAAGGCGTTGCGCGAAGGCAACCCCGTGATCGAAGCGCTGGCATCCGGCGAAGCGGTCGCAGCGCTCGCGCTGTTCGAGCCCGAGGGACGCCATGTCACGACGCCGCGCAGCACGACAGCGAAGGCAAGCGCAACGGGCTTTTCGCTCAGCGGCGACAAGACCTTCGTGCTGGGCGGCATGGCGGCGGACTGGCTGCTGGTCAGCGCGGTGCTCGATGGCGAGCCCGTTCTGTTTGCGATCGCAGCCGATGCGCCCGGCGTGTTCCGCCGGGGCTATCAGATCATCGATGGCAACATCGCTGCAGAGGTGCAGTTGCGCGGGTGCGAGGTGGCACGCGACGCCCGGCTCGATATCGCATGGGCTGACGTCGAGAAGGCGCTGTCCACCGGGCGGCTGGTCGCCGCCGCGGAAATGACCGGGCTTGCCCAGCGGCTGTTCGACGACACGCTCGCCTATGTCCGCCAGCGCGAGCAGTTCGGCCAGCCGATCGGGCGGTTCCAGGCGATCCAGCACCGCATGGTCGATTGCTATGCGCTGGTCGATCAGGCGAAGAGTGCGCTGATCGCTGCGGTGACGGCGGGCGATGCGGCGGCAATCGCGGGGATGAAATCGGTGGTCGCAGAAGCTGCGCTGCAGATCGGGCGCGAGGCGGTGCAGCTGCATGGCGGCATGGGCACCACCGACGAGCTCGAGATCGGCCATGCGCACAAGCGCGTGCTGCTGCTGTCGCAATGGCTGGGAGACCCGGCAAGCGGGCTCGACAGCTATGCGCCCAAGGCCTTGAGGGTGGCGGCATGAGCGCGCCCGCACCGGTGGCCGAAGGGCTGTGGACCGACGGGGCCGAACCGCGCCTGATCGGCGGACAGCACCGCGTCAGCGGCGAGATCGTCTTCCCGATGCCGCAGGGCGATGCTGCGCAGCATTTCGAGGCCATCCCGCTCTCGCGCACCGGCACCCTATGGTCGTGGACCAGCCAGGATTTCCGCCCCAAATCACCGCCTTATGCCGGTCCCGAGGCGTTCAGCCCGTTCCTGATCGGCTATGTCGAGTTGCCCGGGCAGGTGATCGTCGAGACCCGGATCGAGGGAGCGAGCCTTGCAGACCTCAAGCTGGGAATGGCGATGGAGATGGTGCTGACCGAGTTCGCTCCAGGACGCTCCACATTCGCTTTCAGGCCCACAGGAGCCAATGCATGACCCTTCGACCTTCCCCGCATTCCCGAGCGAAGTCGAGGGACGCGCGCGCTACCCTCGTGCATACGTCCCTCGACTTCCCGGCAAAGCCGGGCAGTTTATCCCGAGCGGCTGGCTTGCCAGCCAGCCGAGGGGCTCAGGACAAACGGGGTTGGGGTCGTTCGCGAGAGGCCCAATCATGACCAACATCCAGATCATCGGCGCGGGCATCCACCCGTTCGGGCGCACCGATGGCCGTTCGGGACGCGACCAGGGGGTGTTCGCGGTTCGCCAGGCGCTGGCGGACGCAGGCCTCGAATGGACCGATATCGAATGCGCCTATGGCGGCTCCGAAGCCGCGGGCAATGCCGATATCATGGTCAACGAGCTTGGTCTGACCGGGCTACCCTTCATCAACGTCTCGAACGGCTGCGCGACCGGCGGCAGCGCACTGTCGTCGGCGCGCAACGCGGTCGCCTCGGGCCAGTGCGACATCGCGCTGGCGGTGGGCTTCGACAAGCACCCGCGCGGGGCGTTCAACGCCAAGCCCGGCGACTGGGGCCTGCCCGAATGGTATGGCGAAACCGGCATGATGCTCACCACGCAGTTCTTCGCGATGAAGATCCAGCGGTACATGCAGTTGCACGGCATCAGCCGCCGCACCCTGGGGATGGTCGCGGAAAAGGCCTTCCGCAATGGTACCTTGTGCGAACACGCCTGGCGGCGCTCGCCGGTCGATCTCGACACGATCCTCAATGCGCCGATGGTCAACGATCCGCTGACCAAATACATGTTCTGCTCGCCAGCCGAAGGCGCGGTCGCTTTGATCATCGCCTCTGAAAAGAAGGCACGCGAACTAGGCGCCGACGGGATCAGAATCGCCAGCATCGCGGTGCGCACTCGCCCACCCGGATCGTTCGAGGTTTTCGCCCCCGCGATCAGCGTCGAGCGCGGCGGCAAACCCACCGAGCTTGCCAGCAAGGCCGCGTACGAGGCGGCAGGGATCGGCCCCGAGGACATCGATGTGGCACAGTTGCAGGACACCGAATCGGGCGCCGAGATCATGCACATGGCCGAGAACGGCTTCTGCAAGGATGGCGAACAGGAGCAGTGGCTGGCGCAAGGGCGTACCGAACTGAACGGGCAGCTTCCGGTCAACACCGATGGCGGATGCCTGGCCTGCGGCGAGCCGATCGGCGCATCGGGGCTGCGCCAGGTCTATGAAAACACCGTGCAACTGCGCGGACGCGGCGGCGCGCGGCAGGTGCCGGGTGCGCCGAAGACCGCCTACAGCCATGTCTATGGCGCGCCCGGCCTTTCCGCCGTCGCGATACTGGAGCGCTAGAATATGGGACTTATGCAGGGCAAGGTGGCGCTGATCTCGGGCGGGGCGGAAGGCATCGGCGGCGCGACCGGACGGCGGATCGTCGCCGAGGGCGGCAGCGTCGTGCTGGGCGATATCCAGTTCGACAAGGCCAAGGCACTGGCATCCGAGCTCGGCGAGCGCGCGATGGCGGTGTCGCTCGACGTGCGCGATCTGGCGCAATGGGAGGCGGCGGTCCAGGCTGCGGTCGCCACCTTCGGCAAGCTGACCCATCTGGTCAATGTCGCTGGAATTTCGGAGCCGGGCGCGGTGACCGATGTCGATCTGGACAGCTGGCAGCGCACGATCGACATCAACCTGGGTGGCACCTTCAACGGCTGCCGCGCGGCAATCCCCGCGATTGCGGCAGCAAAGGAGCCGGGCGCGATCGTCAACATCGGGTCGATGCTGGCACTCCGGGTCGGCTCGGGCTTTGCGGCGTACTGCGCATCCAAGGCCGCGGTCACCGCGCTCACCAAGACGATCGCGCTCGATTGCGCCGAGAAGGGCTTGGCCATCCGCGCCAACACAGTCCACCCCGGCGCGATCCGCACGCCGATGTTCGAACGCTATCTCGAGGCCCTGCCCGGAACGGTCGAGGAGGTCGAGGCGATGTTCGCGTCCAACCACCCGATGGGCCGCGTCGGCGAGGCGGTAGAAGTCGTCAACGCCATCGTCTTCCTGCTGTCCGATCAGGCCAGCTTCACCACCGGTGTCGATTTTACCGTCGATGGCGGTGGCAATTTCCGCAGCTGAAGGGCAGATTGAGGCATGGCTGAACGGATCGATGCGCATTTCGTCGCGGCGGGAAAATACCACGATATCGACTTTGCCCGGCTCGAGCTGCTCAAACTGCTCGCCGAGCACGACACCATCCGCACAACGGTAGCGCACGACTACAATGGCGTTGCCGATCGCCTGCCCGCGTGCCGGTTCCTGATCACCTATACCTGCGACCTGATGCCGTCCGAGGCGGAAGCGCAGGCGATCGCCGCGTTCCTCGAAAACGGTGGCCGCTGGCTGGCGCTGCACGGCACCAACTCGATCCTGCGCTTCACCGACGCCGGAGTCGACAGCCCCGAAGAGCGCCCCGACGTGATGCAGATGCTGGGCACGCAGTTCAAGGCGCACCCGCCGATCGGCGCACCGTTCACAGTTCAGATCGTCGACGGCGACCATGACGTGACACGGGGGATCGCCAATTTCGACGTGGTTGATGAGCTGTATCTGATGCGCCAAGTGAGCGACATCCGCACGCTGGCGCAGACGCGCTTTGCGGGCGAGGCGACCGGCTTTGTCGACACCGACTGGCCCGAGACCATCGTCCCGGTGATCTACACCCGTGCGATCGGTGCGGGCGGCATCCTCTACAACACGCTGGGCCATTGCCGCGGGCATTACGATCTGCCGGGCATGCAGGACTTCTATCCGCATCCCGAAAAATGCGCGTGGAACTACCCCATTTATTACGAACTCTTGCGCCGCAGCATCCTCTGGGCGACCGGAACTGGCGGGATTTGACGCATGGACATGGATTTCACCCCCGAAGAGCGCGCCTTCCAGACCGAGGTCCGCAGCTTCCTCAAGACCCATCTCACCGACCGGCTGGTCGATGGCGCACGGCGCACGCCGGGCGTGTTCGTCGAGCCGGACATCGGCCTCGAATGGCAGCGGATCCTGCACGAGAAGGGCTGGCTGGCGACGCACTGGCCGGTCGAGGATGGCGGCACCGGCTGGACCCCGGTGCAGCGCTATATCTTCGAGAAGGAATGCGCTTATGCCGGCGCGCCTGCCTTGCCGGTCCTCGGCCTTAAGCTGGTCGGCCCGGTGATCTGCCGCTTCGGCACGGCGCAGCAGAAGGCGCGCTTCCTCCCGCGGATCCTGTCGGCTGAGGATTACTGGTGCCAGGGCTATTCCGAGCCGGGATCGGGATCGGACCTCGCCAGCCTCAAGACCCGCGCGATGCGCGAGGGTGACCACTACCGCATCAACGGCTCCAAGATCTGGACCACGCACGCGCATTACGCCAACTGGATCTTCTGCCTGGTGCGCACCGATCCGGACGTGTCGGCGCAGCGCGGAATCACCTTCCTGCTGGTGCCGATGGACCAGCCGGGCATCAGCGTCACCCCGATCATCACCATGGCGGGCGACCATGAGGTCAATCAGGTGTTCTTCGACGATGCGGTGAGCAGCATCGCCAACCGCATCGGCGACGAAGGCCAGGGCTGGACCATCGCCAAGTTCCTGCTCGAGAACGAGCGCGGCGGATCGTGCTTCGCGCCCAAGTTGCTGGTCGACATCGACCGGCTGATGGTGACCGCCGGCGGCGTGCCCAGCGGCACCAACGGCGCGGTCGCGCACGATCCGGTGATCGCGCGCAAGCTCGCCTCGCTGCGGCTGCGCGCGCAGGCGTTCGAGATCAGCGAGCTGCGCATCCTTGCCGAGATCGCCAAGGGTCGCCCGCCCGGGCCGCAGACTTCGCTGGTCAAATTGTTCTCCGCGAACCTCAGGCAGGAGCTCGACACGCTGGCGATGGAAATTCATGGGCTCAATGGCCTGCAGCTCCCCGCCGAACGCCCGCTCTACGGCAACGAGGCGCCCGAGCCGGTCGGATCGGTCGACGCGCAGATGGCCGCGGGCCGCTATCTCAACTCGCGCGCCTGGACAATCTTCGGCGGATCGGACGAGGTGCAGAAGAACATCATCGCCAAGACCGTCCTGGGGTTGTGAGGGCCGCTTACCACCTCCGCTCAGCCTGAGCCTGTCGAAGGCCGCGCTAAAAGGCTGGCGTAGGTGCGGGGCCTTCGACAAGCTCAGGCTGAGCGGGTGTTGGTAGCGCCGCGCAAACTGGAATAAGGAGAGATCTCGCATGGACATCACCCAGATCATGTACCGCCCCGGCCTGATGGCGGGCGAGCGCATCCTGATTACCGGAGGCGGCACCGGGCTTGGCAAGGTGATGGCCGAGGCGTTCCTCTATCTTGGCGCCGAAGTGCACATCTGCGGGCGACGCGGCGCGGTGCTCGAGGCCACCGCCGACGAGCTGATGACACGGCACGGCGGAAAAATCGGCGCGCATGCGTGCGATATCCGCAAGCCTGACGCCATCGACGCGATGGTCGAGCAGATCTGGACGCAGCACGGCCCGCTCACCGGCCTCGTCAACAACGCGGCAGGCAATTTCATCAGCCGCACTGAGGATCTGAGCGTCAATGGCTTCAACGCGATCTCGGACATCGTGTTTCGCGGCACGTTCTACATGACGCACAATGTCGGCAAGCGGATGATCGCCGAGCAAATCCACGGCAATTTCCTCGCGATCCTCACCACCTGGGTGTGGAACGGCGGGCCGTTCACCGTGCCGTCTGCCATGTCGAAGGCGGGGATCAACGTGATGACGCAGAGCCTTGCCACCGAATGGGGCCGCTATGGGCTGCGCTTCAACGCCATCGCGCCGGGCACCTTCCCCACAAAGGGGATGACCGAGCGGCTTTCGCCCGGCAATGCGCAGGGCATGCAGGGCCGCAATGCCGACCGCTCCAACCCGATGGGCCGGGTCGGCGAGATGCACGAACTGGCGAACCTCGCCGTGCTGCTGATGGGGCGGGGTGCAGACTATATCAACGGCCAGACCATCGCCATCGACGGCGCAGGCTATCAGGCCAATTCGGGCAATTTCTACCAGAGCCTTTCACGCATGGATGACCAGCAATGGGCGGACATGGCGGCGCAGATCCGCGGTGCGAACGACAAGGACAAGGCCGCGCGCACCACCCCCTGACCGGTTCGCGCAACGAGCCCAACATTCCGTAGCGTTGCAGCCCGGTCTGACATACTCTTCGCGCCGCAGAGCAGGATCGAATCAAAGGCAAGACCATGATCGAGACACCACGTCATTTCACCGAGAAGGCAGAGGGCCGCAACAACCCGGTCAACACGCTCGCGCAGCGCGTCACCATCCGCCGGGTAGAGGACATTCACGATGCTGCGGTCGCGCTGCACGAGATGTCGCAGACACGGGGGTTCAGGGTCGCCGCCTGCGACGACATCTCATCCAAGGAACCGATGATCGATGCCGATGGCGCGATCATCAACGGCGAAATCTTCGGCTGGATGGCCGATGGCGAACGCTGGTGGGAGGACACCAGGCTGGCGCTCAACTCTCCGCTGCCGCGCGCGTGCCGCTACGAGAGCGAGCCGTTCTGGTGCAACGAGCACGGCATGTTCGGGCGCTGGCGCAACGAATATCTCGAAGAGATGGACCTCACCGATTTCGCCAAGCGATCGCTGTGCCATGCCGCGATCATGGTGCCGATCCACCTGCCCTTCGGCCAGATCGGATCGGTCAGCTTCACCCCGCTCGACAAGGAGCTGACCGACCTGTCGGAGGCCTTCGAGAAGCATGCCGACCTGATGGCGGCGATGACCCGGCGGTTCATCGCCGGCTATGTCACGGTGATGCGCACCAAGCGGAGGATTCCTGCGGACTGCATGCTGTCGAAGCGCGAGGTCGAATGCCTGCGCTGGGCGGCGATCGGCAAGACCGACAAGGAGATCAGCATGATCCTCGACCGCAGCCACGCCACCATCCGCTATCACATCCACCGCGCGGGCGAGAAGCTCGACGCGGTCAACCGCAGCCAGACGATCTTCAAGGCGGGCCAACTGGGCTATCTGGGCGCGAGCGATTGAGACGTCGTTCAAATCCTCCCCGAGCTTGTCTCGGGGAGGGGGACCGCCGACCGCAGGTCGGTGGTGGAGGGGAAGCGGGATGGCACACCGGTTGATCGACATCACGATCCGGCTGCCCCTCCACCACCCGCTGCGCGGGCGGTCCCCCTCCCCCAGCAAGCTGGGGGAGGATTTTGGATGGCGCTACCCCACCACCCGCACCGGCTCGCGCCCATCCCAGCCCTTCGCGGCCTCTGCAATCATCGCAAAGAACCCCTCGCTCCCGGTCGCCGGCTGCAATATCTCGACAATAGCCCCCGCATTGGGCCGGGTCGCCGCCGGGCCGCAATCGGCATAGATCACCGCGCCGTCGGCCCCCACCTTGCCCTCCACCAAGACCTGTCCCCCGCCCGCCTCGACCGCAACGCGGGCGCCTGCGATGTCATCGGTCAGCAGACAGACGTGGTGCATCGCGCCACCGGCGGGCAGATAGTCGCCGCGGTAGATCGAGGGCGCATCATTGTCCTGCCGGACCAGCTCGATCTGGACATCGCCCCACTGCGCCAGCGCGATGGTGAAGCGGCAGTCCGACGGCGCACCCATGAACCGCCCATCCTCGAGCACGATGTTTTCCATCACGAAGAACGGGCCGACCCCCATCGTTTGAGTCCAGTGCTTGAGCGCGGCGTCGAAATCATGCGGCACGAACGCGATCTGCATCGGCTTGCCGATGGCGGAGATGGATGGATGGCTCATGGCGGGGCTGTCTCCACTGACTAAACCAATAGTGTCTTTGCCCTGCCCCTTTCTGGCATGGTGCTCGCAATTGCCATTGTCCAATTTGGGAGGGCCTTGCATGGCCGAGCGCGATCCGTCCGACAGCCTGACGCCCGACTGGGCGGCGTCGCGCAAGCTGCGTGCGCGCGAAATCCGCCGCAGGATCGTCGCCAATGTAGCGAACAAGACCACCGACATGGCCGATGGCCCGCTGCCGCTGCACAAGTCGGTCTATATCGATGAAGCCCGCTTCCAGGCAGAGCGCGAGCACCTGTTCCTGGGGCAGCCCTTGGTCGCGGGGCTGACCGGCGACATCCCCGAGCCCGGCGATTATCTGGTGTTCGACGCTGCAGGCCCTTCGATCCTGGTGATTCGCGGCAAGGACACTGTCGTGCGCGCGTTCCGCAACCTTTGCACGCACCGGGGCGCGAAGCTGGTCGAACAGGCCGAGCCGTTCACCGGCAAGGCGAGCCGCATCTCCTGCCCGTTCCACGCCTGGACCTTCGACAACCTGGGCAAGCTCGTCGGCCAGCCGGGCAAGGCAGGTTTTGCCGATTGCGCCATCGGCGCGCGCGACCTGCTCGAACTGCCCTGCACCGAGCATCTGGGGCTGATCTTTGTGCGCGCGTCCGAGGGTGAACCGATCGATGCGGCGGCGCATCTGGGCGACTTTGCCGACCAGCTGGCGCTGATCGAGCTGCACCGCGCGGTGCCGGTGAAGAAGGGCATCCTGCATGCCGAATCGAACTGGAAGTTCGCGCTCGACACTTATGGCGAGGGCTATCATTTCGCCGCCTTGCACGCTTCGACCATCGGCCAGACGCACTACAACGACATCTCGGTGCTCGAACGCTTTGGCCGCCACCACCGCATCAGCTTCCCCGACAAAACGGTGGCCGATCTGGTCGGCACCGACGAGGCCGAGTGGCCCGACACAGAATATGGCGGAGTGCATTACCTGTTCCCCAACACCGTGATCTTCTTCGGCGCGGTGACCCCGGGGGTGTATTTCACCCAGGTCTTCCGCCTGTTCCCCGATGGCGTCGGCAACACCCGCTGCCAGTTCGGCGTCTATGCGCCGTTCGGGATCATCGACGAGGCGTATCGCGGGGTCTGCGAGATGGCCTACGATGCCACCGCCGAGGTGGTGCAGACCGAGGACTATCGCGTCGCCAGCCACGGCTATGCGAACCTGATGACGGCCCCTGCCGATTTTCACGTCGTGCTGGGCGCCAACGAGAGCGCACCGCAGGCGGTCCACCAGCATATCGCCGAGGCCATTAGCATGCCGTTGTAATACCTCCTCCGTTTGTCCCGAGCCCTTCGGCTGGCTGTCAAGACAGCCGCTCAGGGTAAACTAAAGTCGAGGGACGTTGTGCGAAGGTCCCTCGACTTCGCTCGGGACAAACGGGTGGGGGCCGAGAATAAACGAGAACGAGTTTAGGAGAGTACCCCATGGAAGATGCGAGCCGGACCTACCCCGCCGACCGCTGCCCGGCGATCACGGTCGACGAGATTCTCGACCTCGACAGCCGCACGGTGCCTGACGAGGTCCGCGGCGACAGCTGGCGCGATCTCGGCACCGAGCCGGTCACCGCCGAGCGCTACACCAGCGCCGCGTTCTTCGAGGCCGAAAAGAAGCTGATGTGGCCCCATGTCTGGCAGATGGCCGCACGCGAGGACGAGCTGCTGCAGCCGGGCGACTATGTCGTCTACAACAATGTCGGCCGCTCCTATCTGATCATGCGGCAGGACGACGGGTCGGTGAAGGCGTTCCACAACGTCTGCCTGCACCGCGGCCGCAAATTGCGCACCGAAAGCGGCTCGGCCGACGACCTCACCTGCCCGTTCCACGGCTTTGCCTGGAAGACCGACGGCGCGATCAAGCACATCCCGTGCGAATGGGATTTCCAGCACCTCAAGGACCGCGACATGAGCCTGCCCGAATTGCGGGTCGAGCGCTGGCAGGGCTTCATCTTCGTCACCGAAAGCGCGACGCAGGTGAGCCTGCGCGACTATATGGGCGCCGAAGTCTACGACCGGTTCGGCCGCTGGCGGCTCGACGAATGCTATACCGCCCTGTGGATCGGCAAGGTGATCAACGCCAACTGGAAGGCGGTGTCCGAGGCGTTCATGGAGGCCTGGCACTCGATCGTCACCCACCCGCAGATCCTGCCCTATACCGGCGATGCCAACACCCGCTATTCGATGTGGGGCGATCATGCCAACCTGGCGCTGACCCCGTTCGGGCTGCCCAGCCCGCATCTGGCGGCGGACAATCTGAGCCAGGACGACATCATCGCCGCGTTCAGCCGCACCTCGGGCCGCTCGGCCTCGCTCGAGGGCCGCAAGCTCGCCGATGGCGAGACCGCGCGCACCGCGATGGCCGAGACCAACCGCGCCAACTATCTCGACGCCCTGGGCTATGACAGCTCGGACATCTCGGACAGCGAGATGCTCGACGCGTTCACCTACAACATCTTCCCCAACCTCTCGCCCTGGGGCGGGTTCGTTCCCAACATCGTCTACCGCTGGCGCCCCTGGCCCGACCAGAACGCGACATTGATGGAGGTGCGGCTGCTGGGTCGCAAGCCCAAGGACGGCGCGATGCCCGAGGCCGCCGAGATGCGGTTCCTCAACGCGGATCAGCCCTGGGCCACCGTCACCGAATGGGGCGCGCTGGGCGAGGTATTCGATCAGGACATGGAGAACCTGCCCTATGTGCAGGAGGGCCTGATCGCGTCGGCGAACAACCGCGTCGAACTCGGCCGCTACCAGGAAGGCCGCATCCGCCAGTTCCACCAGACGATGGACAAGTATCTGGCGGGCCAGCTGCCGTGAGCAAGCCTGAGAAGCACACCACCCCCCGTTTGTCCCGAGCGGAGTCGAGGGACGTGCGCGCAAGCGGTGGGAAAGGTCCCTCGACACGCTCGGGACAAACGGAGGTGGAATAGCAATGGCATTTAGTGGCCAAGCCGAAGACCAGATCGCGATCCGCGCGCTGATCGACGGGTACACCGACGCGGTATTCCGCCGTGACCCACACGACTGGGGTGCGACATGGGCGCAGGATGCAGTGTGGAACCTCGCAGGCACCGAAGTGCGCGGGCGCGACGCGATCGTCGGTCTGTGGACGCAGGCGATGGCGGGCTTCCCGTTCGTGGCGTTCTTCGCGCAGCTCGGCCACCTCAGCATCGACGGCGACCGCGCGACGGGCCGGGTCTACACCCACGAATATCTCGAGCTCGCCGACGGATCGGTCAGCCGCCCGATCGGCCAGTATATCGATGTCTACACCCGCACCGCCGATGGCTGGCGATTTGCCGAGCGGCATTTCAGCGTCCTGAAGGAGACCCAGGCCAAATGAGTATCGTGATTGCAGGAGAGGTCGATTTTCCGATCGGGAACCGCGACACCGCGCTGGCCGGCGCGCGCGACCTGATTCTGATGGCGCTCGCCGAGCCGGGCTGTCGCCATTATGCCTGGACCGCCGATCCGCACGATCCGGGCCGGGTGCATGTGTTCGAGGAATGGGACAGCGCCGACGAGCTGCAGTTCCATCTCGAGGGCCCCGCCTATCAGGGGATGCTGCTGCACCTTTCGCAGTTCAACATTCTCAACGCCGATACGCGCAAGTACCGCTTCGATCTGAAGGAGCCGGTGTACGGACCCGATGGCGTCGCCACCGCGCGCTTTGTCAGCGAGGCCGCAGCATGACCGACCTTTCGGGCAAGACCGCGATCGTCATCGGCGCGGCGGGCGACCAGAATATGGGCCAGGTGATCGCGAAGGCGCTCGCCGGTGCGGGCGCGATGGTCATCATCTCGGGCCGCAAGCGCGAACCGCTCGAAACGCTGGCGGCCGAGATCGGCGGCGAGGCGGTCACCTGCGACCTCACATCGCGCGCGGAGGTCGATGCACTGTTCGATGGCGCAGCCGCGCGCCATGGCAAAGTCGATATCGCGATCAACGCCACCGGCTGGGGGCTGATGAAGTCCTGGGCCGATGTGACCGACGAGGACCTCGCCCAGATGGTCGCACTGCAGTTCACTGGCGTCCACCATATGCTCAACGCCTGCCTGCGCACGATGACGAACGGCGGATCGGTAATCCAGATCTCGTCTGCCACCACGCAATGCCTGATCCATGATCACGCCGCCTATATCGGCACCAAGGCGGGGTCGGAGGCGCTGATCCGCTGCTTTGCCAACCAGTATGGGCCCAGCGGCATCCGCGCCAACATCGTTTCGCCAGGATTGACCGCCACGCCCATGGCGGCAAGCGCGGTGGCGACCCCGGGGCTTGAGGCAGCGTTCGCGAAGGAATATCCGCTGGGCCGGATCGGCACCGCCGACGACATCGCGCACACCGTGCTGTGGCTGTGCGACGATCGCACCTTCGTCACCGGGCAGAATATCCACGCCAATGGCGGGCTCACGCTCAGGCGAAATCCGCGTCCCGAGGAAATCGCGGCATCCGTAGGGGCGGCCATGGCGGCGATGGCGCAGTGACCCAATCCAGGCGATCCGATTGACCAAGAAGCGCGCATCTGCTGGCACATTGCAAACGTAACGCTATAGTGCTGCACAATCCGCCCGCGCATTCGGGTCGCAACCAGGGGCCAAGTACCACGTGAAGAAAGCTGCTGTCATCGGGTCGGGATTCGGCGGGCTGGCGCTCGCCATCCGCCTGCAATCTGCCGGAATTGCCACCACCGTTATCGAAGGCCGCGACAAGCCGGGCGGCCGCGCCTATTTCTGGGAAAAGGACGGCTTCACCTTCGATGCCGGTCCCACCGTGATCACCGATCCGCCGTGCCTCGAGGAGCTGTGGGCGCTTTCGGGCCACCACATCAGCGAGGATGTCGAGCTGATGCCGGTGATGCCGTTCTATCGGCTCAACTGGCCCGACGGCACCAATTTCGATTATTCGAACGACGAGGCGAGCCTGCGCGCCGAGATCGAGAAGCTCAATCCCGCCGATGTCGCGGGTTACGAGAAGTTCCTGACCTACAGCGCCGGCGTGCACGACGAGGGCTATCTCAAGCTCGGCCACAAGGCGTTTCTCGACTTTGCCAGCATGATCAAGGCGGCGCCCGCGCTGATGAAGTATCAGGCCTGGCGTTCGGTCTATTCGATCGTCTCTTCCTTCGTGAAGAACGAGAAATTGCGCGAGGCCTTGAGCTTCCATACGCTGCTGGTCGGCGGCAACCCGATGAAGACCAGCTCGATCTACGCCCTCATCCACAAGCTGGAAAAGGACGGCGGCGTGTGGTTCGCCAAAGGCGGGACCAACCGGCTGATCGCAGGGATGGTCACGCATTTCGAGCGGATCGGCGGCACCATCCGCCTCAATGATCCGGTCACCGAGATCGAGACGATGGGCGACAAGGTCACCGGCGTGGTGACCAAGAGCGGCTGGCGTGACAGCTTCGATGCGGTCGCCAGCAACGCCGATATCGTGCACAGCTATCGCGACCTGCTGGGCAAATCGGGCCGCGGCAAGCGCGCGGCGGCAAGCCTCAAGAAGAAGAAGTTCTCGCCCTCCTTGTTCGTCGCGCATTTCGGCATCAAGGGCGACTGGCCCGGTATTCCGCACCACATGATCCTGTTCGGTCCGCGCTACAAGGGCCTGCTCGACGACATCTACGACCATGGCGTGCTGTCCAAGGACTTCTCCTTGTACCTGCACCACCCGACCGTCACCGACCCCAGCATGGCGCCCCCGGGGCACAGCACCTTCTATGTGCTTTCGCCTGTACCGCATCAGGGCAAGCTGCCGATCGACTGGAAGGAAATGGGTCCGATCTACGAAAAGCGGATCCTCGACGAGATCGGCCATCGGCTGATCCCCGACATCCACGAGCGGATCGTCACCAGCTTCCATTACACGCCGCAGGATTTCAGCAACGATCTCAACGCGCATCTGGGAAGCGCATTCAGCCTCGAGCCGCTGCTGACGCAAAGCGCATACTTCCGCACGCACAACCGCGACGATGCCATTCCCAACATGTACTTCGTGGGCGCGGGCACGCATCCGGGCGCGGGCATCCCCGGCGTGGTCGGCAGCGCCAAGGCGACCGCCGCGCTGATGCTCGAGGATATGCTTTGAGCACTTGAATTCCTCCCCGAGCTCGTCTCGGGGAGGGGGACCGCCGACCACGGGTCGGTGGTGGAGTAGAAGCGGTGTTGCGCTTCGCCTCCAATGATGCGCTATCCCGCTTACCCTCCACCACCCGCTGCGCGGGCGGTCCCCCTCCCCCAGCAAGCTGTGGGAGGATTTGAGAACGGAGCAAATATCATGCACACCGGATCATGCCTCTGTGGTGCGATCACCTTCACCGTCTCGGCCCCGCTCAAGGGTCCGGATGCGTGCCATTGCGGGCAGTGCCGCAAGCAATCGGGGCATTACTGGGCCTCCACCGACGTCAAGCGCAGCGACCTTGCGATCACTGGCGCGGACCATATCCGCTGGTACCAGTCGTGCCCCAAGGTGCGCCGCGGGTTCTGCGCGACCTGCGGCAGCTTCCTGTTCTGGGATCCGCCGCAGCGCGATTCGCTGGCCGTGGCGATGGGCGCGTTCGATGCGCCGACCGACACGCACCTGCACGTCCACATCTTCACCGCCGACAAGGGCGATTATTACGACATCGCCGACGGCCTGCCGCAGGAGTGACACCACTCAGATCCTCCCCCAGCTTGCTGGGGGAGGGGGACCGCCAGCGTAGCTGGTGGTGGAGGGGCAGCGGGGTGGCACACAAGTCCAGTAGGGCACTATCTCGCTTCCCCTCCACCATCCTGCGGATGGTCCCCCTCCCCGAGACAAGCTCGGGGAGGATTGAACAGCCTTGCCCCTTGCGACATTTCAGGCGATGGACCGGACACCCCACACAGCAGGAATCACCATGACCGCCCCCTTCAAGCGCCTGGCCATCTATTGCGGCTCCGCCACGCCTTCCGACCCCGTCTATATCGAGAACGCCCGCATGGTCGGCGCGACGCTCGCCGGGCGCGGGATCGGCGTGGTCTATGGCGGCGGGCGGCTGGGGCTGATGGGCGCGGTGGCCGATGCCGCGCTCGATCTGGGCGGCGAAGTCATCGGCATCATCCCCGAGGCCCTGGTCCAGGCCGAGGTCGCGCACCAGGGCTGCACCGAGCTGCATGTCGTCCCCGGCATGCACGCACGCAAGCAGAAGTTCACCGATCTGGCCGACGGCTTTGTCGTGCTGCCCGGCGGGGTGGGCACGATGGACGAATTGTGGGAGGCAATCAGCTGGTCGCAGCTGGGCTATCACACCGACCCAGTGGGCCTGCTCAACATCAACGGCTTCTACGACGAGCTGATCGCGTTCAACCGCCACATGATCGAGGTCGGCTTCATCCGCCCGCAGCACGCCGACATCCTGATCGTCGACGAGACGCTCGACGGGCTGCTCGCCAAGATGGAAGCCTATCAGCCGCACCGGACGATCTTCGCGATGACGGCAGATGATCTTTGATGATGCTCCCCTCCCCTTCAGGGGAGGGGCTGGGGGTGGGGCTGTGACGTCCTCCCCCACCCCAACCCCTCCCCTAAAGGGGAGGGGCTTCGACCGTGCCACCCTTGTCGCCTATGCCAGCGACTCCATCGCGCGCGGCTCCAAATCCTTCGCGCTCGCCTCGAAGCTGTTCGATGCCCCCACCCGCGAGCGCGCCTGGCTGCTCTATGCCTGGTGCCGCAAGTGCGACGACCTCGCCGACGGGCAGGACATGGGCCATGGCATGAGCGCGGTCACCGATGCGCACGCCCGCGTCGCGTATATGCGCGCACAGACCCAGGCTGCGCTCGCAGGCGCGCCGACCGACGACCCGGCCTTCGCCGCGCTGGCGGTGGTCGCTGCCGAATGCCGCCTGCCGCACCGCTATATCTTCGACGTGATCGACGGGTTCGATCTCGACGCGCAGGAATGGCGCCCGCGCAGCGAGCGCGACCTGTACCAGTATTGCTATCATGTCGCAGGGGCCGTCGGGCTGCTGATGGCGATCGTGATGGGGGTCGATCCCGATGACGACGCCACGTTAGACCGCGCCTGCGATCTGGGGCTGGCGTTCCAGCTCGCCAACATCGCGCGCGACCTGTCCGAGGACGATTCGGTGGGGCGCTGCTATCTGCCGATGGAGTGGCTGGCAGAGATGGACATTCCGCCCGGCCAGCACATGAAGCCCTGGCTTCGCCCGCAGCTGGTGCCGCTGGCGGCGCGGCTCGCCGACCGGTCGGAGGCGCACGAGGCATCGGCGCGGGTGGGGGCGGAAAAGCTGCCGTTCCGCGCGCGCTGGGCAGTGCTGGCGGCAGCGGGAATCTATGGCGACATCGCCCGCGAGGTGCGCCGCCGCGGCGCGCAGGCCTGGGATCACCGGGTGATCACCACGCGCGGACAGAAGATCGGATGGCTCGCCCGCAGCGGCTGGCAGGCGGCATCGCGTCCCGATCCGGTCAGCCGCGAGGGGCTGTGGACCCGGCCGCGCTGATCAGGCCGCGCGCGTCGCGGCAATCTGCTCGGCGAGCGGGTAGATCTCGCGGTGCTCCATGTCGATCCGCTGCGCCAGCGCGGTGAACACCTCGGCCGATTCGCTGCGAAACCGGGCCTGCTGCGCGAGCAGCACATCAGCGCGCTTCCAGCGATCGACGAAGTCCAAGAAAACATCGGCCAGCCCGCCCATCTCGCGCCATGCGCGTTCGCCGATCTCGGCGGTGCGCGGGTGGCTCGACTTGCGCAGCGCGGGATAGAGAATCTCGTCCTCGAGCGCGAGATGGATGCGCAGGATTCCGGTCAGCCGCGCCAGCATCAGCGTGATCTCGACCGCGCCCGCGCGGTCTGCGATGTGGATGGATCGGGAATGGATGTCCTGGACGATGGCCAGGCAGGCTTCGTGTTGGGATTTCAGTTGAGCGGTGCGCCACATGGTGCGGTTGGTCCCAAAGGCATCTCCGGGAGGAGTGCGGCCTCCATGGCTATCGGGACGTGCTTAACAATCTGCTAACCCCTGCCGGAAACTGCAGTTTCTCGCGGATCATCCGAAGGATGACGCTTGCCAGCCAAACTGGTTGCATATAGAAACCCAATATGTGCTTTCCTTCCCCTGTCGCCGCCAGAATGACGCTGGGCCTGCTGTTGTCCTCGGCGGCGCTGTCGCTGGCCTCCTGCTCGGAAGAGAAATCCGCCTCGGCTGCTTCAGGCAGCGAGAAGGTCTATCCGGTGACGCTCGCGATCGTGCAGCCGGCGGCGACCTCCAAGACCATCACCGCCGCCGGAACGGTGCGCTATCGCTACGAGACGCCTTTGGGCTTCACCAGCGCGGGCAAGATCGCCAGCATCCGGTTTGAGGAGGGCGACCGGGTGGTGCCGGGTGCGCTGATCGCGGCGCTCGATGCGACACAGGTCAATTCCGGCCTCGAAAGCGCACGCGCCGAACAGCAGCGCGCGCAGGCAGAGCTTGGCCGCTTCCAGCAGCTGTTCGAAAAGGGCTGGGTCACCCGCGCCCAGCTCGAGCGCAGCGAGGCGGCGGCGCGCGCGGCAACCGCGCAGGTGAGCAACGCAGGGTTCGCCAGCGGCACATCGCGGATCATCGCGCCTTCAGGCGGGATCATCCTGGCGCGCACCGCAGAACCGGGACAGGTGGTCGCCGCGGGCACGCAGATCGTGGTGCTGGGCGAAACCAGCGGCGGCATGGTGCTGCGCGCACCGATGATCGACAGCGACATCGGCCGCCTTACGCCGGGAATGCCCGCGCAGGTGACGCTGTCCGGCCTCGCCGAAGGGGTGATCGAAGGCACGATCAGCGAGATCGACGCCCGCGCCAACCCGACCTCCGGCGCGTTCGAAGTGACCGTGGCGCTGCCCGCCAATCCCGGTCTGCGCTCGGGCCAGATCGGCACCGTGCAGTTCCGCGTCGCGGCCCAGCCGCAGGACACCGGTCTCGCCATCCCCGCGAGCGCGGTGTTCAACGTCCGCGCGGGCGAGGGCTTTGTCTATCTGCTCGACGCCAAGGCCAGCCGGGTGCGCGCGCGCGCGGTGCAGATCGGCAGGATCGATGACCGCCAGCTGGTCATCACCGGCGGGCTGAAGCCCGGCGACCGGATCGTGGCGAGCGGGCTTGGCCTGCTGGTCGATGGCGCACGGGTCAAGCCGCTGGCGACCCGCCAGCCCAGCCGGATGCGCCAGCCCGCGCCCGCCCCCATGACGGCCCGGTGACGCCTCCGGTGCACACAGACCGACGCGCGCCATGAACCTTGCCGCCTTCACGATCAGCCGGTGGCAGCTCAGCCTGGTGGCGTTCATGCTGCTCGCCGCGCTGGGGCTGACCTCGCTGTTCACCATCCCGCGCTCGGTCGATCCGCACTTTCCGATCCCCGTTGTCACCGTGATCATCGCGCTGCCTGGCGCCGATGCCGCCGATATCGAGCAGACCATCGCCAAGCCGGTCGAGGAGGTGCTGCGCGGGATCGACGACATCGACGAGATCCGCACCGGAATCACCGACGGCTTCGTGACCATCACCACCGAATTCGACTGGGATGGCGACCCCGACCAGTATTTCAACGATGTCGTGCGCGAGGTCAGCGCGATCCGCAGCCAGCTTCCCGAGGGCATCACCGAGCTGCGCTACCGCAAGGCGCGCACCACCGAGGCTGCGGTGCTGCAGCTCGCCATGGTCAGCGAGACCGCCAGCTGGCGGCGCATGCAGAAATATGCCGAGGATATCCGCGATACCTTCGTGCGCTATCCGGGTGTGCGCAACACGGTGATCGACGGTCTGCCCCAGCCCGAGGTGCAGGTGTCGATCGACAGCCGTCGCCTCGCCGAATTGGGGCTTGCGCCTTCGGCCATCGCCGATGCGCTGCGTCGCGGCGGGGCGGAGCTTCCTCCGGGCGCGGTGGAGAGCGCCGGGCGACGCTTCAACGTCGAGGCCGGCGGCGCCTATCGCGATCTCGATACCATCCGCAACCTGCCGATCCGCGCGGGCAACGGCACATTGCTCAGGATTGCCGATGTCGCCACGGTGGACTGGGGCAATTCCGAGCAACTGTACATCACCCGCTTCAACGGCAAGCGCGCGATCTTCCTCTCGATCCAGCAGAAGGATGGCTACGACGTCATCCGGCTGCGCGATTCGCTCGATGCCGAGCTCAAGCGGCAGCAGGCGGGCTTCCCGCCCGATATCCGGCTGGAGCAGATCTTCGACCAGAGCCGCGACATCGAATATCGGTTGCGCGAGCTGACCCGCGACTTCTCGATCGCCTTGTTCCTGGTCATCTTCACTTTGCTGCCCTTGGGCTGGCGCGCCTCGGTGATCGTGATGATCTCGATCCCGCTGTCGCTGGCATCGGGGCTGCTGGCGATCAGCGTGATGGGGTTCAACTTGAGCCAGCTCGCAGTCGCAGGCTTCATCGTCGCGCTGGGCCTGCTGGTCGATGATTCGATCGTGGTGACCGAGAACATCTCGCGGCACCTGCGCATGGGCAAGCGCCGGTCGATCGCGGCGATCGATGCGACGCGCGAGATCACGCCAGCGGTGCTCGGGTCGACCGGCGTTTTGATCTTCGCGTTCACGCCCCTGCTGTTCCTGCCCGAAGGCGCGGGCAAGTTCACCCAGTCGTTCATCTACACCATCATCTTCACGGTGTTCGCCTCGCTGGTGATCTCGCTGACGATCATCCCGTTCCTCGCCAGCCGCATCCTGTCGCGCGACGAGGACCCGGAAGGCAACGCGATCCTGCGCTGGCTGACCCACCAGATCGAGCGATTGTACCGCCCGATCCTGCACCGCGCGCTGGACAAGCCGCGCCAGACTTTGTGGGCATCGATGGCGCTGACTCTGTCGGCGTTCGCGCTGATCCCGGTACTGGGCTTCAGCCTGTTCCCGTATGCCGACACCAGCTATTTCCGGGTTACGGTCGATGCCGAGCAGGGCAGCGGGGTCGCCACCACCGATGCACTGGTCAAGAAGGCCGAGGCGGTGCTGGCGCGCGAGAGCGACATCAAGGTGCGCGCCACCAATGTCGGCAGTTCCAACCCGCAGGTGTTCTACAACGTCTTCGCGCTCGATCAGCGGCCCAATTTCGGCGAGGTCTTCGCGGTGATGGATCGCTGGGACCCGAAGCAGAGCCCGCTAATGGTGCAGCGCATCCGCGAACGGCTCGAGGCGATCCCCGGCGCGCGGTTCAATGTCGAGCTGTTCCAGAACGGCGCCCCGATCGCGTCCCCCGTGGCACTGCGGCTGACCGGCGAGAATCTGGAGACGCTGCGCAGCCTGGCCGCGAAGATCGAGACGATCCTGCGCGCGACCCCCGGTGCGCGCGACGTGATCAACCCGGTCGCCACCAACGGCATCGATCTCGACGTGGGGCTGGACGAGGCCAAGGCGGCGATGCTCAACATCGCGCCGGGCGAGGCGCGCCGCGCGGTCCGGCTGGCGCTGTCGGGCGAGAACGCTGCAGCCTTCCGCGACGAGGAGGGCGACAGCTACCGCGTCGTCGTGCGCCTGCCGCTCAGCGGTTCGCAGCCGATTTCCGCGCTCGACCAGATCTATGTCGCCAGCCGCACCGGCGAGGCGATCGCCTTGTCGCAGATCAGCACCCCGCGGCTGGAAAGCGTGCCGCCTCAGATCCAGCGCTATCAGCTCGAACGCTCGGTCACGATCACCGCCAATGCCCAGCCCGGCGCGCTGCCTTCGCGGATCAGCCAGCAGGCGATGGACAAGGTGGCCGAGCTCAAGCTGCCGCCGGGCTATCGCGTATCGGCGGGCGGCGAGGCCGAGGCGATTGCCACCGTGTTCGGCGGGCTGGGACCGATCATCCTGATCGCCCTGTTCGGCATCTTTGCGGTGCTGGTCGCCGAATTCGGCCGCTTCCGCGAGACGATCGTGGTGGCAGGCGTCATCCCGCTGGGCACCTTTGGCGGCTTTGTCGCGCTGTTCGTCACCGGCGCATCGTTGAGCTATATGGCGATCATCGGCTTTGTCGCTTTGGTGGGGATCGAGATCAAGAACTCGATCCTGCTGGTCGATTTCACCACCCAGCTGCGCCGCGAGGGCATGGGGCTGCGCGCGGCGATCGAGCGCGCGGGCGAGGTGCGCTTCCTGCCCGTGCTGCTGACCTCGGTCACCGCGATCGGCGGGCTGCTGCCGCTGGCGATCTTTGGCGGATCGCTCTATGCGCCGCTCGCCAGCGTGATCATCGGCGGCCTGATCTCGTCGACCCTGCTGTCGCGCATCGTCACCCCGGTGATGTACCTGCTGATCGCGCGCGGCGGCGAGAAGGACGATGACGCGAAATCGGCGGCGGCGGCGCCTGTTGCCGGTTGAGGAACTTGTGCAGCGAGCATCGCGCGCTATCTAAAGCTCACACTCTCTCCCCTACCGCTTGCGGGAGGGGCAGGCCCGGCTTCCCGGGCCGGGGTGGGCCTGCAAGCACGAACCTCTGCTCGGGCCCACCCCGGCCTTCGGCCACCCCTCCCACAAGCGGGTGGGGAGAATTGAAAAGGAACGATTTCACATGACGCAACAAACCGCCATCATCGCCGGAGGCTGTTTCTGGTGCACCGAGGCCGTGTTCAACGACCTCATCGGGGTGAGCAAGGTGGAAAGCGGCTATATCGGCGGGACGGTCGCAAACCCGACCTACAAGGCGGTGTGCGCAGGCACCACCGGCCATGCCGAGGCGATCCGCGTCACCTTCGATACCGAGCAGCTGAGCTATGCCGATCTGCTCGACATCTTCTTTGCGACGCACGATCCCACGCAGCTCAACCGCCAGGGCAACGACGTCGGCACGCAGTACCGCTCGGCGATCTTCCCGCTCGATGCCGCGCAGCAGGTCGAGGCGGAAGCCGCGATGAGCCGCAACCAGCCCAACTGGCCCGCGCCGATCGTCACCACCATCGAGGAGGCGACCACCTGGTATCCGGCCGAGGATTACCACCAGGAATACTGGAATGGCGAAGGCCAGCGCAATCCCTATTGCCTCGCTGTCATCCCGCCCAAGCTGCAGAAGCTGCGCAAGAGCTTCGCTGCACGGGTCAAGGGCTGACCCTGCCCGGCCTGTCCTCTCCCGCCGGTGCGGCACTGTCGCCTTGACAGTGCCGCACCGCGCTGCAAGGCAGGGCGTCGTCGGCGTGTAGACAAAAGGATACGACGTGAAGCCCATCCGCAAGGCTGTGTTCCCGGTGGCCGGTCTCGGCACCCGCTTTCTGCCCGCCACCAAGGCCATCCCCAAGGAGATGCTGCCGGTCGTCGATATCCCGCTGATCCAGTATGCGGTGGACGAGGCCCGCGAGGCGGGGATCGAGCAGATGATCTTCGTCACCGGGCGCGGCAAGAGCGCGATCGAGGACCATTTCGACATCGCCTACGAGCTCGAGCACACCATGCGCGAACGCGGCAAGTCGCTCGATGTGCTCGAACCCACCCGGCTTGGCCCCGGCAATTGCGCCTATGTGCGCCAGCAGGAGCCGCTCGGGCTGGGCCACGCGATCTGGTGCGCGCGCGACATCGTCGGCGACGAACCGTTCGCGATCTTCCTGCCCGACGAGTTCATGGTCGGATCGCCCGGCTGCATGAAGCAGATGGTCGATGCCTATGCGAGCCTCGGCGGAAACCTGATCAGCGTTCTCGAGGTCCCGCGCGAGGCGGTTTCGAGCTATGGCGTGATTGCGCCGGGCAAACAGGATGGCGCGATCACCGAAGTGACCGGGCTGGTCGAAAAGCCCAGGGTCGAAGACGCTCCGTCCAACCTCATCATTTCAGGTCGCTACATTCTCCAGCCCGAGGTCATGCACACGCTGAAGACGCAGGAAAAGGGAGCAGGCGGCGAAATCCAGCTGACCGACGCAATGGCGCGGATGATCGGCACCCAGCCGTTCCACGCGGTGACCTTTGCCGGCAAGCGCTATGACTGCGGATCCAAGGCGGGCTATGTCCAGGCGAACATCGCCGTCGCGCTGGAGCGTGAGGACATCGGCGCGGAGATTCGCGCCTTTGCGCTCGACCTGCTGAAATAGCGGTTCAGCATCGGCTCAGCCGGGCTATAGCAGGCAGGCGCGCGGGCGCTCGATCTGCGCGCCGGAGGGTCGAATCGATGAAATTCCTGTATCCGCTCGTGTTGCTGGCGCCGCTTGCGCTCTCCGGCTGCATCGCCAGCGCTGTGGGTGCGGTGGTCACCGCCCCGGTCAAGATCGTCTCCAAGGGAGTCGACCTTGCCACCACCAGCCAGTCGGAAGCCGACGAAAACCGCGGCCGCGCAATGCGCAAAGCCGAAGAGCGGCTGGGCAAGCTGCAGCGTCAGCGCGACAAGGCGCTGCGCAAATGCGATGACGGCGACGAGCGCGCCTGCGCCGATGCGCGCAACATCCAGGACCAGATCGACGAGGAGCGCAACCGCTTCAACTGAACCGCCGGCAATCCGGTCTGGCACGCACCGCGGCACTGGTCACGAATCGCTGAAGCCGATATGGGCAAAGCCGCGCCGCATCGGTTCAAGGCGGCAGCGTTGATGAAAGGCCTCGATTTCCCATGGATGGACAGCAGCTTTTTTTCCTGATCGCCGCATTGGTGGTCGTCGCGATGATCGTCATCTGGGCGCTGGTCGGGCGCAAAGGTGGCACTGGACAGCACGACGCCGGGCATGATCACGGCCATGGCCATGATGATCACGGCCACGCCGCGGTCGAAGCGCCGCCCGCGATCGTCCCGACGATGGGCGCAGCGCTCGATCCCACGGTCGCACCGCTCTCCACCGCCGATGTCGACGCCCAGATCGCCGCCCAGGCGCAGGAAGCCCAGGCCAGCGGCACGCCGCGGATCGCAGCTGCCATCGGCGAGCCCGACGATCTGCGCAAGATCAAGGGCATCGGCCCCAAGCTGAACACGCTGCTCGGCGAACTTGGCGTGTCGCGCTATGACCAGATTGCAACCTGGACCGCCGCCGATGTCGCCGAGGTCGATCCCTATCTCGGCACCTTCAAGGGCCGCATCACGCGCGATGCCTGGATCGAACAGGCCGGCTTCCTCGCCAAGGGCGACATCGCCGGGTTCGAGGCCAAGTTCGGCAAGCTTTGAGGGCGGATGCTGGCTCTAGTTACCCCCATCCCCGCTCAGCCTGAGCCTGTCGAAGGCCACGCGCATCACCACGCCGTGCTCCGGCGAAAGCCGGAGCCCAGGAGCCGGATGCCGCTGTTTTCCCCCGGGTTCCGGCTTTCGGAGGATAACGGGTTTATGCAAACGCCACCGATATAGCGGGGCCTTCGACAGGCTCAGGCTGAGCGGGAGTGGAAAGTGCCCCCGCCGCCACACGACCAACAAAAAAACGGCCGGGTCATCACATCGATGACCCGGCCCTTTTGTGTTCGTTACCGTAAAGATCAGGCCAGAGCGGCCTTGAGCTTGTCGGCCAGGTCGGTCTTCTCCCAGGGGAAGAAGTCGCCTTCGGGCTTGCGGCCGAAGTGACCATAAGCAGCCGACTTCTGGTAGATCGGCTTGTTGAGGCCCAGATGCTCGCGGATGCCGCGCGGCGTCAGGCGAACGAGCTGCGGCAGCACCGCCTCGATCTTGTCGTCGGCGACCGTTCCCGTGCCGTGCGTGTCGACATAGAGCGACAGCGGCTCGGCGATGCCGATGGCATAAGACAGCTGGATGGTGCAGCGGCGCGCAAGGCCGGCTGCGACGATGTTCTTGGCCATATAGCGGCTGATATAGGCTGCCGAACGGTCCACCTTGGTCGGGTCCTTGCCCGAGAACGCGCCGCCGCCGTGCGGCGATGCGCCGCCATAGGTGTCGACGATGATCTTGCGTCCGGTCACGCCGGCATCGCCATCGGGGCCGCCGATTTCGAACGATCCGGTCGGATTGACGTAGATCGCGGTTTCATCGGTGATGAAGCCTTCGGGCAGAACCTTGTGCATCACCGCGACGACGTGGTCGTACAGCTTCTTGTACTTGTCCGCATCGCCCTTGCCTTCGTGCCAGAAATAGCCCGGAGCGTGCTGGGTCGAGACGACCAAAGCGGTGGCGCGCACCGGCTTTTCGTCTTCATACGCCAAGGTCACCTGGCTCTTGGCGTCGGGCTCGAGGAAATCGACGACCTTGTTGTGACGGTCGTGCGCGAGCTGCTCGAGGATCTTGTGCGAATAGTCGAGCGTTGCGGGCATCAGGTCTTCGGTCTCGTCCGACGCATAGCCGAACATGATTCCCTGGTCGCCTGCGCCTTCGTCCTTGTTGTCCTTGGCATCGACGCCCTGCGCGATTTCCGAAGACTGGCCGTGCAGGTGGTTTTCGAAGCTGAAGGTTTCCCAGTGGAAGCCTTCCTGCTCATAGCCGATGCGCTTGACGGTGGCGCGAACGGCCTGCTCGATCTCTTCCTTGGCACCCGGTGCCCATTCGCCGTTTTCGTAGACGCCCTTGCAACGGATTTCTCCGGCAAGGACGACGCGCTGAGTCGTGGTCAACGTTTCACATGCAATGCGTGCATAGGGGTCCTTCGAGAGGAACAGATCGACGACGGCGTCGGAAATCTGATCCGCAACCTTGTCGGGATGGCCTTCGCTGACGGATTCGGAGGTGAAGAGGAAGCTCTTGCGCATGGGTCGCCTTCTTGCTGGGGCATGCCGGAAAACCCCCCGGCAGGCACATATAAAGAATTCCTTATATGATCGCCCTTAACGACGGAATGCGCGCAGTGCAACCGCCAACAGCAGCAGCACGCCCGCAAACGCCAGCGGCACAAGGTTGCCCCACAAGGCAAACGGGGTCGGGACGTGCGGGCGCGGCAGCATCGCATCGATATGGCCCGCGCTTTTGTGCGCGATGCTGTGGAGCAGCCGGCCATCGGCATCGATCACCGCCGAAATGCCGGTGGGGGTCGAGCGGATCACCGGTACGCCCTCTTCCAGCGCGCGCAGCCGCGCCTGCGCCAGATGCTGCGGCGGGCCCCAGGATCCGAACCAGGCATCGTTGCTGGGGTTGAACACATAGTCGGGGCGGTTGGCGGCATCCACCACCTCGCCCGAAAAGATGATCTCGTAGCAGATTTGCAGCCCCATCCGCCCGAATGATCCGAGATCGAGCGTCTGCGCGCCGGGCCCGGGCGTGAAGCCGATCGTGCCCGGGACCAGCCGCGACAGGCCGATCTGGCCGAGGATCTCCTCATAGGGCAGATATTCGCCCCCCGGAACCAGATGGCTCTTGTCGTAGCTGCCCAGGATCTCGGCCTGGCTGGACAGCGCGAACACGCTGTTGGCAGAAGCGATCGGCTGGCCGTTGCGGTCGAAGTCCAGCTTGACGCCGCCGGTGACCAGCAGGTCGCCATCGTTGACAGTGCGAGCAAGCCGTGCGCGCACGCCCGCGGCGGTTTCCGGGTACATGTACCGGCGCGGATACCCGTCCTCGAGAAAGTCCTCGATCGCAGCCTCGGGCCAGAACACGATGCGCGGCCCAGCGGCCTTGCGATCGATGGTCTGCCGGGTCAGCCGGCCAAAATTGCGCGCGGATTCGACGGGGTCGTATTTCTGGTTCTGGTCGTTGTTCGGCTGGACCACGGTGATCGGCGTATCGCTGAAGCCTGCGTTGCCGAGCTGAGCGAGCCAGCCCGCGCCGGTCACCACACCGACCCCCGCCAGTATAGCCACCGCCGCGATGAACTGCCTGCGCGCAAGCAGCCATACCGCGCCCGCGGTCAGCACCACCAATGCGCCAAGGCCATAGGTGCCCACCAGCCGCGATGCCCAGCCCGCCTCGAGCGCGGCCACACCCAGCGGGTTCCAGGCAAAGCCGGTGAACACCCAGGCGCGCATCCATTCGGTGATCAGCCACAGCCCGGCAAAGGCGAGGACGAACACCGTATCGGCGCTGCGCTCCTCGCCTCGCGCCAGCCATCTTGCGAACAGCGCCGCAAACCCCGGGAAAAGCGCCAGATACAGCGACAAGCCGACCACCGCGACCCAGCCCAGCCAGGCCGGCATCGCATCCTGATAGGTGAAGGCATGCGCAATCCAGTTGAGGCCGATGCTGAACTGCCCCACCGCGAAGAACCAGCCCCGCGCGAACGCGCCGCGCCTTGAGGGTGCGCTGGCGATCAGGTGGATCAGCACGGCATAGGCGATCAGCGTCACCGGCCACAGCCCCAAAGGCGCAAAGCCGGTGGCAGACAATGCGCCAGCCAGCAGCGCGAACGATCGGGGATGACGCAGGATCATGGCGGCAAGCCTATGCCCGGCCTGCGATGCGCTGACAATCGGCCTTGCAACGCGACTGTCATATCGTGGCGGGATGCCGCGCGCGAAATCAGGTGACAGCATCGGGGCGGGTGCGCATAAGCGGCGGCATGAAAAGCCTGTTGCTGCTGCTGAGCCTGCAAACCGCCGCCGTTCCGGCTGCCCCCGCCGCCCCTGCGCCCGCGCCCGTTTCGGCTCCTGCGCTGACACCGGCGCAGCGCGAGGACCTGACCTGCGCGGCGGCGTTTGCGATCATCGCATCCGAACAGGCGCGCGGCGTGACCTCTGCGCTCGCCTATCCCACCTTGGTGGTGCGCGGCCGCAGCTATTTCGTCGCCACCGCCGAGCGGATCGTCGCGGAGACCGCGACGGACGAAGACGCGGTCGGGCTGGCGCTCACCCGGATCGTTGAGGACCTGCAGGCCCAGGCGGCACAATCCAACGATCCGGCGGGAGTGGTCGATGCCATCATGACCCCATGCCTTGCCAAGCTCGACGCTGCGGTGCCGCTGCCGCCGCCGCCCTCGATGCTGCAATGCGCGATCTATCTGCAGCTCGCCTTTGACGAGGTCGCTAGCCGCGAAGGCGATTCGGCGACCGCACGCGATCTCAAGACTCTGGCCACGGTGCTCGAATCGCGCGCCCGTGACGAGATGCGCGACGAAGGCCTCAGCGGCAACGAGGCCGACCGACGCTTCATCGAGACCCGCGAGGCGATCGACGCGCGCGAAAAGGCCCGCGCCCCCGACGACGATGCCACCGATGTCGATTTCGAGCATTGCTTCACGCTCGCCAAGCCTGCCGAAAAGCGCTGATCTGCGGCGGTTGCCGCGCGTCCGGATCCGGCACAGCCCCCCGCCTGCCCCCTGTCAAAAAATTGGCGTAATCTGTCACCCGGGCTGACGGCTTTACGCATCGTTAACGAATTACCCCTAAATCGTTAACCCAAGGCGGTAACGACCGCCAGGAATGGAAAACGGGGCAAATTACATGGAAACGCTGGACGCACTGGCAATGGCAGACATGATCGTGGGCAACAGCACCGCGATCCGCGAGATTCGCGGTCTGGTCCGTTTCGCCGCAGAAACCCGCGCTTCCGTGCTGATCACCGGTCCTTCGGGCACCGGCAAGGAGTTGGTCGCCCACGCCCTGCACCGCGCATCGTCGCGCGCCGCATCGCCGTTCATCGCGGTCAACAGCGGCGCCATCCCGCGCGAACTGATCGAATCGGAACTGTTCGGTCATGAAAAGGGCAGCTTCACCGGCGCCATGGCGCGCCGCATCGGACACTTCGAAGCCGCCAACACCGGCACCCTGTTCCTCGACGAAATCGGCGAGATGCCGCTCGACATGCAGGTCCGCCTGCTGCGCGTGCTGGAGGATCACAAGGTCCGCCGCATCGGCAGCAACGGCGACGTCAACGTCGATGTCCGCCTGATCGCGGCGACCCATCAGTGCCTGGAAAGCGCAATTGCCGAAGGCCGGTTCCGCGCCGACCTTTTCTACCGGCTCAACGTCCTGCCGATCGAACTGCCTGCGCTGGCAGACCGGGTCGAGGACGTGCCGATGCTGGTCCAGCATTTCCTGTCGCGCGGCTTTGCCAGCGACAATCCACCGGTGTTCACCGACGAGGCGCTCGCCATCCTGATGGCGCACGACTGGCCGGGCAATGTCCGCGAACTCAAGAATCTGGTCGAGCGCGCCGCCGTGTTCTTCCAGGGCATGGAAGTGGGCACCGACCAGATGGCGATGCTGCTGCGCCCCGCCCGCTCGGCGCGCGCCGCAATCGCCGCACCGGTCGCGGTCGAACTGCCCGAAAACGTGGTCGCGCTGGCCGCTCCGATCGCTGCCACCCCGCGCTTTGCGCGTCCTATGGACCTGCGCGAGCATCTGCAGAACGAGGAAAAGCGCGTCCTGATCGAAGCGCTCGAATCGACCGGCGGCGTGGTCTCTGCCGCCGCCCGCCTCGTCATGCTGCAGCGCACGACCTTCGTCGAAAAGATGAAGCGCTACCAGATCGGCCGCGAAATGGCGCTGAGCGCATAAGGGCAGCTCTCTCCCCTACCGCTTGCGGGAGGGTTAAAGCCCTCCCCCTTGATGGGGGAGGGTTGGGTGGGGGTGATCTCTCCGGATTGTGGATGGATGCCTTTGACGAACACTTACAGCCAGCCGCACCATCACCCTCACCGCTGCGACTAGGTGGCAGAGCCACCAAGTCTCGCGGCTTCTCCCATCGAGGGAGAGGCGTGGCAATGCTCAGGCGGGAGGGGGGATTCTTTTCAAAAATCCGCTTCTTCGTAATGCGAGGGCGGCTTGATCACTTCCATCCGTTCGGCCAGCAGCGGACGAAAGGAAGGCCGGGATTTGAACTTCCGGTACCAGTCCGCGGTCTGGGCGTGCGCCAGCCAGTCGATCCCGCCGAGATAATCGGCGATCGAGATATGCGCCGCAGCGGCCAGGTCGGCCAGGCTCATCGTCGCGCCGCCGATCCACGCATTATGGTCGAGCAGATAGTCGATGTAATCGAGGTGGGTGTTGGCCAGCCGCATCGCCTCGCGCAGCACCCGGCCATCGGGCGGCTGGCGATAGATCAGCCGCTTGCGCATGCGTTCGTGCATCAGGGGCGCGACAACATCGCCGAAGAACTGCTCGTCGAACCACGCCACCAGCCGCCGGATCTCGGCGCGGTTGTCGGCGGACCCGTTGATCATCGGGTTCTTCTCGACCGTTTCCTCGAAATACTCGCAGATCGCCCAGCTGTCGCACAGAGTCTGGTCGCGATCGCGGTGGCGCATCACCGGGGTGCGCCCGGCGGGGTTCATGTCGAGAAATTCGTCGCGCTGTTCCCAGGGTGATTCGCGCACCAGCTCATAGCCGATACCCTTTTCCCCCAGCAGCAGCCGGACTTTTCGCGAAAACGGACACAAGGGAAACTGGAACAACTGCCACATGGCATTATCCATGCCCCAGCAACAGGCAGGCGTCCACAGCCGCGAACGGGCGAGCACAGATTTTCCCGGTGGAAAAAGCCGATGCGCGCAAAGCGTCCGCCAGAAATCGCGAAGATGAACAGATTGTCATTTTATTACGACCAACCGCAGCAATCTGTCGATTGACAGCATCTTTCGTTCAGCTTGCAGTCCGCCTTGGCAGTCTAACCGGGTGGGGCGTCGGCGTTGAACCCGACGTCCAATGAAGGACACAATAATGAAGAAACTCTCCCCCATCAAACTCGCAGCCTTTGCAGCCTTTGCTGCGGCACCCTTTGCCCTGTCGGCGCCCGCAATGGCGCAGGACGCTCCCCAGACCGAAGTCTATGTCGGCGCGCAGGGCGGCTATCATGACCTGGGCGACAACCCGCTCGGCAAGGACGGCAGCCCGATCTACGGTCTGTTCGCAGGCGTTGACGTTCCCGTCGGCCCGACGCTGATCGTCGGTGCCGAAGGCAACTTCAACCTCGGCTCGGGAATCATCGACAGCGAATATGGCGCCACCGGCAAGATCGGCGTGCGTGTTGGCCAGAGCGGCCAGATCTTTGCGCGCGGCGGCTATCAGTGGGTCGATGTCGACGTTCGTCGGGCGACCGGCGTGAACGCCCCGGCCGGCTTCGATGACACCAGCGGCGACTATCTCGTCGGCGTGGGTGCCCAGTACAAGATCGGCACCAACACGTCGCTGCGCGTCACGGCCGACACTCTGGGCTTCGACACCACCCGCGTGACCGGCGGCCTGGCGTTCAACTTCTGAGCGACGGCCTGTTGACCGCTATCGGGTAACCGACAGCGGCAAAAAAACAGACCCCGCCTGCAGCCCTTTCCCCAAGGCTGCAGGCGGGGTTTCTGTTTGGGGTGCAGGTGCCTATTCGGCTGCTTCCATCGCCACCGCATCGCTGAGCGGATGCGCCAGCCGGGTGAGCATCTCCTTGGGACAGACCTGCCAGAATTGCGGCAGATAGCGATCCCAGTTGCGCAGGATCTCCTGTGCCCACTGGCTGTCGGTGCCCTCGATATGCGCGGCGATCAGGCCCTTCAGCCGGTCTTCCCAGTGCGCACTGTCGATCCGCTGCCAGACGATCGATTCGGGATTCGCCTGGCCGGAGAAGCGATCATGCCGGTCGAGCACGAACGCCATGCCGCCGGTCATGCCTGCGCCGAAATTGCCTCCGGTCTCTCCCAGGATCACCGCGGTGCCGCCGGTCATGTACTCGCAGCCATTGGCGCCGCAGCCTTCGACCACCACCTCGGCGCCCGAATTGCGCACCGCAAAGCGCTCGCCCGCCTGGCCTGCGGCGAACAATTTGCCCGCCGTCGCGCCATAGAGCACGGTGTTGCCGATGATCGTGTTGGCATGGCTGACCAGAGGCGAGCTGACCGTGGGCCGCACGATGATGGTGCCCCCCGACAGCCCCTTGCCGACATAGTCGTTGGCATCGCCGAACACTTCCAGCGTGATCCCCTGGCACAGGAACGCGCCCAGCGACTGGCCCGCAGACCCGCGCAGCCGGATGCGGACATGCCCCTCGTCGAGCGCCTTCATCCCGTAGATCCGCGTGATCTCCGCCGACAGCCGCGTGCCGACCGCGCGGTGCGTGTTGCGCACGTTGTACGTCAGCTGCATCTTCTCGCGCCGTTCGAACACGGGCTTGGCATCCTTGATGATCAGCGCATCGAGGCTGTCGGGCACCGCGTTGCGCCAGGTATCGAGGTTGAACCGGCGCTGGTCGCTGGCGACATCCACCTTGGCGAGAATCGGGTTGAGATCGAGATCGTCGAGATGCTCGGCACCGCGGCTGACCTGGCGCAGCAGATCGGTGCGGCCTATGATCTCATCCAAGCTGCGGAAGCCCAGCCGCGCGAGAATCTCGCGCACTTCCTCGGCGATGAAGGTCATCAGGTTGATGACTTTTTCAGGCGTGCCGGTGAACTTGGCACGCAGCCGCTCGTCCTGCACGCACACGCCCACCGGGCAGGTGTTCGAATGGCACTGGCGCACCATGATGCAGCCCATCGCCACCAGCGACAGGGTGCCGATGCCGAACTCTTCTGCCCCCAGGATCGCCGCGATGACAACATCGCGTCCGGTCTTGAGCCCGCCATCGGTGCGCAATTTGACCCGGTGGCGCAGGCCATTGAGCGAAAGCACCTGATTGGCTTCCGACAGTCCCATTTCCCACGGGGTGCCCGCGTACTTGATGCTGGTCTGCGGGGAGGCTCCGGTGCCGCCGACATTGCCCGAGACCAGGATCACGTCAGCATGCGCCTTGGCGACGCCGGCAGCAATCGTGCCGATTCCCGCTGCCGACACCAGTTTGACGCACACGCGCGCATGCGGGTTGATCTGCTTCAAGTCATAGATCAGCTGCGCCAGATCCTCGATCGAATAGATATCGTGGTGCGGCGGCGGGCTGATCAGCGTCACCCCCGGGGTCGAATGGCGCAGCTTGGCGATGTATTCGGTCACCTTGAAGCCGGGCAGTTGCCCGCCCTCGCCGGGCTTTGCCCCTTGCGCGACCTTGATCTCGATCTCCTCGCACGCGCCCAGATATTCGGCGGTGACGCCGAAGCGGCCCGAGGCGATCTGCTTGATGCCCGAATTGGCGTTGTCGCCATTCTCGCGCGGCGAGAAGCGCTCGGAGGCCTCGCCGCCCTCGCCCGACACCGCCTTGGCGCCGATGCGGTTCATCGCGATCGCCAGCGTCTCGTGCGCCTCGGGCGACAGCGCTCCCAGCGACATGCCGGGTGTCACGAAGCGCTTGCGGATCTCGGTGATCGCCTCGACCTCGTCCAGGGCCACCGCCCGGGGCGCGTAATTGAACTCCATCAGATCGCGCAGATACACCGGCGGAAGCTGGCGCACCCCTTCGGCGAACTGGAGGTATTGCGAATAGCTGTCCTTGGCGACCGCGGTCTGCAGCAGGTGCATCAGCCCGGCGGAATAGGCATGCGCCTCGCCGCCATCGCGCTGCTTGTAGAATCCGCCGATCGGCAGCCGCGCGACATTGCTGTCCCACGCCGCGTCGTGGCGCAATTTGGCGTTGAGGTGCAGCGAGGCATAGCCTTCGCCCGAGATCTTCGAGGGCATTCCGGGGAACAGGTCGTTGACCAAAGCGCGGCTCAGCCCCACCGCCTCGAAGTTGTAGCCGCCGCGATAGCTCGAGATCACCGCGATGCCCATCTTGGACATGATCTTGAGCAGGCCTTCGTTGATCGCCTTGCGATAGTTGGCGATGCAGGTGTCGAGCGACAGCGCGCCGCACAGGCCGCGCGCCTGCCGGTCGGCGATCGAAAGCTCGGCCAGCCAGGCGTTGACCGTGGTCGCCCCTGCGCCGATCAGCACCGCGAAATGGTGCGTGTCGAGGCACTCGGCCGAGCGCACGTTGATCGACGAATAGGCGCGCAGCCCCTTGCGCACCAGATGCGTGTGCACGGCTGCGGCGGCCAGGATCATCGGTACGCCGATCTGGTCCTCGTTGGCGGTCTCGTCGGTCAGGAAGATCTCGGTGCTGCCTTCGCGCACAGCCTGCTCGGCCTCGTTGCGGATCCGCGAGATCGCGCTGCGCAGCTGCTCAGGGCCGCCATCGGCGGGAAACACGCAATCGATCTCGGCGACGTTCGACCCGAAATCGGTCTTCAGCCGCAGCCAGTCGGCATTGGTCAGCACCGGGCTTTCCAGCACCAGCACGCGCTCGTTCTGGCTGTCCTGCTCAAGGATGTTGGCAAGGTTCGAAAAGCGCGTCTTGAGGCTCATCACATGCCGTTCGCGCAAGCTGTCGATCGGCGGGTTGGTAACCTGGCTGAAGTTCTGGCGGAAGAACTGCGCGATCGGGCGCGGCTTGGTGCTGACCACCGCGAGCGGCGTATCATCGCCCATCGATCCGATGGCTTCCTTGGCGTCCTCGGCCATCGGCGCAAGGATCGTCTCCATGTCCTCGATAGTGAGGCCGGCCGCGACCTGGCGGCGGGTGAGCTCGGCGCGGGTCATGTCGGGCAGGCTGTCGGCCCCTGCCGGCGGAAGGTCGGAGAGCTGGCGGAAGCCCTTGACCAGCTCGCGATAGGGCTGCTCGGCGGCGATCCGGTCCTTGATCTCGCGATCGTGGTAGAATTTGCCTTCGTGCAGATCGACCGCGATCATCTGGCCCGGGCCCAGGCGGCCCTTCTCGACGATGCTGCTTTCGGGCAGCACCACCATGCCGGTTTCGGACCCGATCACCAGAAGGTTGTCGTTGGTGACGGAGTAGCGCAGCGGACGCAGCGCGTTGCGGTCGACCCCTGCGACCGCCCAGCGGCCATCGGTCATCGCCAGCGCCGCCGGGCCGTCCCACGGCTCCATGACGCTCGCCATGTATTCGTACATCGCCTTGTGCTCGGGCGGCAGCACCTGGTCGCCCTGCCAGGCCTCGGGCACCAGCATGATCTTGGCGGTCGGCGCCTCGCGGCCCGAACGGCAGATCGCCTCGAACACCGCATCCAATGCAGCCGTATCCGACGCACCAGCGGGGATGACCGGCTTGATGTCCTCGCTGTTCTCGCCGAACGCCAGGCTCGCCATCTTGATCTCGTGGCTCTTCATCCAGTTCTTGTTGCCCCGGATGGTGTTGATTTCGCCATTGTGCGCGAGGCAGCGGAACGGCTGCGCCAGCCACCATTGCGGGAAGGTGTTGGTCGAATAGCGCTGGTGGAAGATCGCGATCCGGCTCTCGAAGCGCGGATCAGTCAAGTCGGGATAGAACACCGACAGGCTCTCGGCGAGGAACAGCCCCTTGTAGATGATCGACCGGGCCGACAGCGAGCAGACGTAGAAATCGTTGATCTGCGCGGCGATGACCTTGTTCTCGATACGCCTGCGCACGAGGTACAATTGCTTTTCGAACTCAGCGACGTTCTGCTCGTCGGGCATGGGCCCTGCGATCATGATCTGCTCGATCTCGGGCCGGGTGCGCTGCGCCTTGTCGCCGATCACCGAAATGTCGACCGGGACCTGCCGCCAGCCATAAATGGTATAGCCTGCCTCGATGATCTCGCTCTCGACGATCGTGCGGCAGGTTTCCTGCGCCTGCAGATCGGTGCGCGGCAGGAAGATCATGCCCACGGCGAGCTTGTTCGGCAGCACCTTGTGGCCTGAATCGGCGATCGCATCGTCGAAGAAGCGCACCGGCAGATCGACATGCAGGCCTGCGCCATCGCCGGTCTTGCCATCGGCGTCGACCGCGCCGCGGTGCCACACCGCCTTCAGCGCATCGATCGCGCTTTCGACCACGCGCCGCGAGGGCTTGCCATCGGTCGCCGCCACAAGGCCGACACCGCAGGCATCGGATTCATAGTCGGGCCGGTACATGCCCTCGCGGGCGAGACGTTCGTGTTCGGGAGTGGGATAGTGTGTCATGCGGCCACTTTCTTGCCCTTGGCTGCAACGGTCGTGCGCGCCTTGGCCTTCAGATATTTGTGCATATGCTCGGCGACATCGCGTCCGTCGCGGATCGCCCAGACCACCAAAGATGCCCCGCGCACGATGTCGCCAGCGGCGAACACCCCGTCGAGGCTGGTCATCATCGTCTTGTGATCGACCCGCAGCGTGCCCCAGCGGTTGACCGACAGCTCGTCGCAGCCGAATGCCCCCGGCAGATCCTCGGGATCGAAGCCCAAAGCCTTGATCACCAGATCGGCGGGGACAGAAAAATCGCTGTCGGGATCGGGCTCGGGCGTGCTGCGGCCCGAGGCATCGGGCGCACCCAGCCGCATCCGGCTGGCGCGCACCGCGCTGGCGTGCGGCGTGCCTTCGACCGCGACAGGCCCGGACAGCCAGACGAACTCGACGCCTTCTTCCTCGGCGTTCAAAACTTCGCGCTGCGAACCGGGCATGTTGATCCGGTCGCGGCGGTAGAGGCACTTGACCGATGCCGCGCCCTGGCGGACCGCGGTGCGCACGCAATCCATCGCGGTATCGCCGCCGCCGATGACGACGACGTTCTTGCCTTGCGCATTGAGCGCTCCGCTGTCGAATGCGGGGACATCATCGCCAAAGCCCTTGCGGTTGGAGGCAACGAGATAATCGAGCGCCGCCACCACGCCATCGGCGCCGATGCCGGGCACCTTGATGTCGCGCGCCTTGTACACGCCGGTGGCGATCAGCACCGCGTCATGACGCTCGCGCAGCTCTTCCATGCTCGCATCACGCCCGACGTCGAAGCCGTTGTGAAACACGATGCCTGCGTCCTCGAGCCGCTTGACCCGGCGCATGACCACGTCCTTTTCGAGCTTGAAGCCGGGGATGCCATAGGTCAGCAGCCCGCCCGCGCGATCGTAGCGGTCATAGACATGGACATCATAGCCGCCCATGCGCAGATATTCCGCCGTCGTCAGCCCGGCAGGGCCTGCACCGATGATGCCCACCGACTGGCCGCGCGGACGCCCGACGGCGACCGGTTCGACCCAGCCCTGCTCCCATGCGGTATCGGTGATGTACTTTTCGACCGAACCGATGGTCACCGCGCCGTGGCCGGAGAATTCGATCACGCAATTGCCTTCGCAGAGGCGATCCTGCGGGCAGATGCGACCGCAGATCTCGGGCATGGTCGATGTCAGGTTCGACATCTCGTACGCTTCGCGCAGCCGCCCTTCCGCGGTCAGCCGCAGCCAGTCGGGGATGTGGTTGTGCAAGGGGCAGTGCGTCGAGCAATAGGGCACACCGCATTGCGAGCAGCGCGCGGACTGCTCCTGCGCGGCATGGCCATCGAAGCGATCCGAGATCTCGTCGAAATCCTCGGCGCGCGTGTCGGCGGCGCGCTTGGGCGGGTATGACTGGTCGAGATCGACAAACTTGAGCATCGCCAATTTCTCGGCCGCCATGGCCGCAGCCTGGGTTGCGCCGTGCGGTTGCCCGTTTTCCGGTTGTTCTGCCATATCCTACCTGTCGCGCTGATGGTCATTCGGCGGCAGGGCTATGCGCCCCCCGCGATTGCCGCAGCTTTAGGTTATCGGATCGGCAGAGTCACGCACTTTTGTGACAATAGGTAAGTCATACTGACTTTGTAATTTTGGACCTCCTTCGCGAGGTGGCATGTCGGGACACATGCCACCCTTTATAGGTCCGAAACGAGACTATCGATTGGCGAGCCATACCAGAGCCGCCACGCCCGCGATGATGCGATACCAGGCGAAGGGCACAAATCCGTAGCGTGTGATGATCTTGAGGAACGCCTTCACCACCACCAACGCAACCACGAACGAGACGACAAAGCCGATCGCGATCGCGCCGAAATCATCGGGGGTCAGCAGTTCGCGGTTCTTGAACAGCTGCAGCGCGGTAGCGCCGGTCAGCGTCGGCAGCGCCAGGAAGAAGCTGAACTCTGCCGCGGTCTTGCGGTCGACGCCCATCGCCATGGCACCCAGGATGGTCGCGCCCGAACGGCTGACGCCGGGGATCATCGCGATGCACTGGACGAGGCCGATGCCGATCGCGGTCTTGAACGGGACCCCGGCGACGCCACCGGCGTCGCTCGTCTTGGCGAGCTTCTCGACCACCAGGATCGCGACACCGCCGATGATCAGCGCCCAGGCGACCACCACTGCATTTTCGAGCAATTTGTCGATCTGATCGCCAAACGCCAGGCCCAGCACGACGGCGGGGAAGAAGGCGATCAGCAGGTTGCGGGTGAAGGCGACCGCCGATGGCTCCCAAGTCATCAGGCCCTTGAGCACATCCACGAACGTGCGCCAGTAGAGCACGACGATAGCGAGGATCGCGCCGGGCTGGATCGCGATGTTGAACACCGCCCAGGCCTGGGCATCGAAGCCCAACAGTTCGGTGGCGAGTATGAGATGCCCAGTGGAGGAAACCGGAAGAAACTCGGTCAGGCCTTCGACGATTCCCAGCAAAATGGGGATGAGATACAGTTCGATCATCCGGCTGTAAGAGCGGCGGCAGAGTGCCAAGTCAACCGGCTATCGGCCTTTTTGCATGGCCATCTGCCGCAGGGCGGGCCAGTTTTGGGCCTGGTTGGAGAACAGATGCTGACATCCGCGATCGCTTATGGCAGCATCACTGCCAATAGATAGGCGCAGCAGCGCCAGGCGATCAGGATGGAGGATGACGATGAAACGGATCTGGAAAACCGGCGTGATGGCGCTTGCGCTCGCGACCCCGATGGCGGCATCGGCGCAGCTCAGCGATGCCGAGCGCGCAGCCGTGCTGGCGCGGCTCCCCGCCGATGACGGCAGCGACCTTGCCGATGCGACCCGCGGCAAGATCGCCGAGATCCCCGGCGGGCTGATCCGCACGTCAGATGGCAAGACCGTCTGGGATGCAGGCGCGTTCGATTTCCTCGACGCAGAGGCAGCACCCGCGACCGTCCACCCCTCGTTGTGGCGGCAGGCCCGGCTCAATCATATCCACGGATTGTTCGAGATCGTCCCCGGCAAGGTGTGGCAGGTGCGCGGCTATGATATCGCGGTGATGACGATCATCGCTGGGAAAACCGGCTGGATCGTGATCGATCCGCTGCTCACCGAGGAGGCCGCGGCCGCGGCGATGCGGCTTGCCGAATCGAGGATCGGCAAGCGGCCGATCTCGGCGCTGCTGTTCAGCCACAGCCATGCCGACCATTTCGGCGGGGTCGGCGGGATCATCTCGGCTGACGAAGTGAAAAAGCGCAAGGTGCCGGTGGTCGCGCCGCACGGCTTTGCCGAGGAAGCGGTGAGCGAGAACGTGCTTGCGGGCAACGCGATGACCCGCCGGTCGTCCTACATGTTCGGCACCGCGCTGGCCCCCGGAGCCGAGGGGCGGGTCGACAACGGCCTGGGCACCGGGCTGTCGGTCGGCACCACCGGCTATCTCGCGCCGACCATGCTGATCGGGCCCGAAGGCGGGCTCAAGACCATAGATGGTGTGCGCTTCGATTTCCTCGATGCCGCGGGCACCGAGGCGCCAGCCGAATTCCTGTTCTATCTGCCCGACCTCAAGGTGCTGCACACCACCGAGGTCGCGGTGAAGACGCTGCACAACATCCTCACGCTGCGCGGCGCGCAGGTGCGCGATGCGCTGCGCTGGTCGAAGATCATCGATCACGCGCTGGTCAAATGGGGCGGCAGCGCAGAGGTGCAGATCGCCTCGCACAACTGGCCGACCTGGGGGCAGGCCCGAGTCGCGAGCTATCTGGAAAACCAGCGCGATGCCTATCGCTTTGTCCACGACCGCACCCTGGGACGCGCCAACTCCGGCATGACGCTGCACGAGGTCGCAGACAACATCGCCGAGCCTGCAGCGCAGCAACAGGCATACGCCTCGCGCGGCTATTACGGTACGATCAACCACAACATGAAGGCGACCTATCAGCGCTATTATGGCTGGTGGGACGGGGTTCCGGCCAACTTCAATCCGCTGCCCCCGGTGGCTGCGGGCAAGGGCTATGTCGAGCTGGCGGGCGGCGCCGATGCGCTGCTTGCGGCGGGAAGGAAGGCGCAAAAGGCGGGCAACCACCGCTGGGCTGCCGAATTGCTCAACCATCTGGTGTTTGCCGAGCCCGCAAACGCCGCGGCGAAGGCCGCGCTCGCCGACAGCTACGAGGCACTGGGCTTTGCTGCCGAATCGGGCATCTGGCGCAATTACTATCTGGCGGGCGCGGCCACGCTGCGCGGCACCGAACTGCCCCGCAAGGGTGCCAGCACCCAAAGCCGCAGCTTCATCAGCGCGATCCCCACGGCCGAGTTCTTCGATGCGCTCGCCACCCGCTTTGCCGCCGAACGCTCGGGCAACATGCGCGCCAGGATCAACTTCATCCTGCCCGACACCAGGGAGACGCTGGGGATCATGGTCAACGGCGATGTCGAGATCCCGCGCTATGGCGCGACGCTTGCCGATGCCAATGCGACGGTGACATTGAACCGCAAGGACTTCGACGCGATTGTGCTGGGCGAGACCGATTTCCCGAAGCTGATGCAATCGGGCGCGATGAAGATCGACGGGGATTCGGGGCTGTTCCTGCGCTGGCTGATGCTGCATCCGCCGTTCGACCCGGCTTTTGCGGTGGTGACGCCGTAGAGCGATCTTCTCCCCTCCCGCTTGCGGGAGGGGAGAAATACTCTACCGCTCGAACCTATCGATCACCCACGTCTCGGCGAGCGCGGCCTCGGTCCATTGCGCCATCCATTCGTGGCCCAGCACCGCCTCGCTGTACGCGCGGGCAAAGCCGGGGAGGGTGAAGCCATAAGTTTCGAACCGGCTGACCACCGGCGCGAACATGATGTCCGCGGCGCCAAAGCTGCCGAACAGGAACGGACCGCCGCGCCCGAACCGCGCGCGCGCTTCGGCCCAGAGCGAGAGAATGCGCATCACGTCTTGGTGCGCTTCGGGGCTGACCGGCACATCGGTGTGCCGCGCGCGCATGTTCATGCTGAATTCGCGGCGCAGCGCCATGTAGCCGCTGTGCATTTCCGCCGCCATCGAGCGCGCAAGCCCGCAGGCGACCGGGTCCTTGGGCCAGAAGCGGTCGCGGTGCGTCCTGTCGGCGAGCCAGTCGATGATGCCGAGCGAATCCCACACCACCGCCTCGCCATCCCACAGCACCGGCACCTTGCCGGCAGACGGCTGGAACTCCTCGCGCAGCCGAGTCTCGGCCCAGGCATCGTCATACAGCGGCACGACGATCTCTTCGAACGGCAGGCCCGACTGTTTGCACGCCAGCCAGCCGCGCAACGACCAGCTCGAGTAGTTCTTGTTGCCGATGTACAGTTTCATGCCAGCCCCTGCCCCTGCCGCGCTGCTCACTCGCTGATCGAATCCATCACGAACCCGCGCAGCTCGTCAATGCCCATGCGCTTTTCGGACGAGGTGATGATGACATCGGGGAAGGCGGCAGCGTGCTTGCGGGCTTCGGCGCGGGTGGCGTCGGCGACCTTTTCGAGCTCGCTTGCCTTGATCTTGTCCGCCTTGGTCAGCACCAGACGATAGCTGACCGCAGCCTCGTCGAGCATCTTCATGACGTCGAGATCGACCTCCTTGACCCCGTGGCGGCTATCGATCAGCACCAGGGTGCGCTTGAGCACCGCGCGGCCGCGAAGGTAATCGTTGATCAGGAAGCGCCATTTCTTGACGACATCCTTGGGCGCCTTGGCATAGCCATAGCCCGGCATGTCGACTACGCGAAAGCGCACCGGATCGCCGATATCGAAGAAGTTCAATTCCTGCGTGCGGCCCGGCGTCACCGAGGTGCGCGCGATCGCCCGCCTGCCCACCAAAGCGTTGAGCAGCGAGGACTTGCCGACGTTCGAGCGGCCCGCAAAGGCGATTTCGGGCACCGAGGGAGCCGGCAGGAATTCGAGCGCGGGCGCAGACTTGAGGAAGGTCACCGATCCCGAGAACAGCCGGTTGGCCTCCTGCAGCAGCGGATGGATGGTGGGCTGGGCTTCGTCGGTCACGCCTTGTCCTTCGCAGCCTTGGCGGCCTTGGCCGCAGCCTCTTGCGCGGCCAGCTCCTTCAATTGCGGATGACGGCTGTAGAGCCACTTCTGCTGCGCGATGGTGAGCACGTTGGACATCGCCCAATAGAGCTGCAGACCCGCGGCAAACGGCGCCATCACGAACATCAGCACCCAGGGCATGATCGAGAAGACCTGCTGCTGGACCGGGTCCATCGGCGCGGGATTGAGCTTGAACTGCAGCCACATGGTGACGCCCAGGATGATCGGCAGGATGCCGATGGCGATCATGCTCGGCGGATCGAAGGGCAGCAGGCCGAACAGGTTGACCGGGGTCAGCGGATCGGGTGCGGAAAGATCCTTGATCCACAAAACGAACGGCTGGTGACGCATCTCGATCGCCAGCAGCAGCACCTTGTACAGCGCGAAGAACACCGGGATCTGCAGGAACATCGGCAGGCATCCGGCGAGCGGATTGACCTTTTCCTTGCGGTACAGCTCCATCATCTCGGTCTGGAGCTTCTGCTTGTCGTCCTTGTAGCGTTCCTGCAGCGCCTTCATCTTGGGCTGCACCGCGCGCATCTGCGCCATCGAGGCGAACTGGCGCTGCGCGATCGGGAACATCAGGCCGCGGATGATGATGGTCAGCAGGATGATCGCCACGCCGAAATTGCCGACCTGCTCGAACAGCCAGTTGAGCAGCTTGAAAATCGGCTTTTCGAACCAGATGAACCAGCCCCAGTCGACCGCGCGGTCGAGCAGCTTGATGTCCTTGGCATCGACATAATCGTCGAGCAGTTCGGTCTCCTTGGCGCCCGCAAACAGCATCGCCTTGGTCTCGACCATCTTGCCGGGTGCCACGACCTTGCTGTCGAACAGCAGTTCGGACTGGTAGAGCTTGCCGCCCAGGCTGCGGAAATTGCCCGCCATCTGGCCGGTCGATCCGGGCGCGGGGATCAGCGCCGAGAGCCAGTAATGGTCGGTGAAGCCCAGCCAGTCGATGTTGCCGCCATATTCGACGAGCTTCTTGGGGTTCTCGTCGAGATCGTCATAATGCACGTCGAAATCGGCGACATCGTCGAACACGCCCAGCGGGCCGTTGCGAACGGTCCAGGTGCTGGGGTCGGCATTGGCGCTGGTGCGGTTGATCAGCCCCAAAGGCCGCACGATCGCAGGCGTGGCGCCCGAATTGATGAAACGCTGGGTGACGCTGATCAGATAATTGGCGTCGATCGCATAGACGATCTCGAACCGCTGCCCGGCCGGGTTGGCCCAGCGCAGCGTGACGGGAGTGGACGGGGTGAGCCTGCCGCCGCTGGGCGTCCACACCGTCTGGCTGGTCGGGGTGACGACACCCTCGCCGATCCAGCCGAACTGCGCGAAATACTGGTCTGCGGTACCGGCAGGCGAGAACAGGTGGACAAGGTCGCTGTCCTTGTCGAGCTTCTCGCGATAATCCTTGAGCACGACATCATCGATGCGCGCGCCGGTGAGGTTGATCGACCCGCCGACGCGGGGCGCATCGATGGCGACGCGCGCGCTGTCGGCCAGCACGGCCTTGCGGGTGCGGATGATCTTTGAGCCGCTGGTGGTATCGGGAACGGCGCCTGCAACCGCGCCCGAAGAGGCGCCGGGGGTGGCGGGATCGAGGCCCGGGCGCGGCGCATTGGCCACATCCTCGACCGTTGCCGGGCGCGCTGGATAGAACACCTCCAGCGCATAGGGCCATCCGAACAGAATCAGGGCCATCAGGGTGATGGCCAGGATGACGTTACGCTGATTCTCCACGCTTCAAACCTCGTTCCGGTAATGCAATTCGGGGGCGCCTCATCTGCGCGTCAGGGCACCGGATCATGGCCGTGCCCGCCCCATGGGTGACAGCGCAATAGCCGCTTCGTCGCCAACCAGCCACCCTTAATCGCACCATGGCGTTTGAGCGCCTGGATGGCATATTCCGAGCAGCTGGGATCATAGCGGCACGACGGCGGAAGGATGCGCGACGGGCCAAGTTGCCAGCCTCGGGCGATCCAGATCAGCAGCGTGCGCATCGGTATTCCATGCGCCCGAGCTCATGCCGGACCGGCCGCGCGCGGCCAGAGCTATCGGACCGGCATGCGATTCCAGGCGACCAACACGCGATCATCGGCGGCGCCATCACCGCCGCCGGGGCTTGCCGCGCGGCGGACGGCGGTCGGACGAGGCCTTGCCATCGCGCACCCGCTCGAGCGCGCGGACCAGATCGGCGCGCATCGCGGCGAAGTCGCGCGTCATCGCCTCGCCCCGCCCGATCAGCACATGATCGGCGCCGGGAAGCCCGTGATGGCCAAGCACCTGGTGCACCAGCGCGCGAAAGCGGCGCTTGATCCGGTTGCGGACGACCGCGTTGCCGATCTTCTTGGTGACGGTATAGCCGATGCGCTTTGCCGGGCTGTCGTCCTGCCGCGGCTTGACCAGCAACACGAACGCCGGGGTGCCGACGCGCAGGCCGCCGTTGGCGGCGAGAAAGTCGGCGCGCTGGCGCAGCACAACGGGCGCGCCAGAGGTATCCGGAGCGCCCGTCGAATCGGTCAGACTGGAAGGTGTGTCAGCAGCCCCGCCCGCATCCACGGACGCCGGTTGCTCCACAGCCCCGATCAGGCGCTCAGGCGCTTGCGACCACGCGCGCGGCGTGCACGCAGAACTGCGCGGCCACCCGGGGTTGCAGTGCGCGAACGGAAACCGTGACGACGCGCGCGCACAAGGTTGCTGGGCTGAAATGTGCGCTTCATGCGGCACTCCTGATAAAACGGTGTTGGTTGATGATTCGCCGCGTGCTGCAGCTTGCGCCGAGCCCGCGAAAGCAGGCCGCATACGGTCGGGACCAATCAAAGTCAAGCAATCCGCACCTTGCCCCGCGCCATTTCTGGCAGCGCGGCACGAATGTTCAGCCTGCCGCTGCCTCGCATGCGGTCAGGATGCTCATCAGATTGCCGACCGGGCTGACATCGCGCAGCGACAGCGCGAACAGCCGCTGAATCGAGGCCTCGTCTTTATGGCCCTTCTCGATATAGCGTTCCGGGGTCAGCCGCGCCGAGAGCCGGTCGGCCAATGCGGTCATCCGCTTGCCGAACGGGCTTTCGCCCGCATCCTCGAGCTCGCTCTCCACCACGCCCGCCATATAGCCGGTCAGCGCATAGCATTGCATGTCGCGGGTGAACGGGTCGGCAGGCAAGGTGATGGTGCGCTTGGAGCTGATCAGCGGGTAGCGCGCCGCACACAGCGGCAGGAGCTGCGGCGCATCGGTCGCCAGCGTCTCCAGATTGGGCGGGGTGAGCCCGACCAGTTCCTCGACCTTCTCCACGAAAGTCTCGGGCGTGTCGGCGGTCACCCTGCGCGCGGCATCGAACAGGAACCACGTCGCTTCGGCCACCGCTTCGGTCTGGCCGCGCCCGGCAAGCACTGCGGCATAGAAGCACATGATGCCCGCCGCCTGCGCATCGGCAGGCAGGGCGGGCGTCGCGGCGACCTGCGCCCGTGCCGGGGAGGCCGGCACCGCGCCAAGGGCCATCGCCGCGCCGATCAGCGCAGCGACAGCCCGTGACACGAACGGCTTCATGCAGCCAGCTTCCTCAGCACGTAGTGGAGGATGCCGCCGTTCATGAAATACTCGATTTCATTGGCGGTATCGATGCGGCACAGCGCCTCGAAGCTGAAGGTCGAGCCATCGGCGCGGGTGACCTTGACGGTGACCTGCTGGCGCGGCTTGAGATCGGCCACGCCTTCGATGGTGAAGCTGTCATCGCCGGTCAGGCCCAGCGACAGGCGGGTATCGCCGTCCTGGAACTGCAGCGGAAGCACGCCCATGCCGACGAGGTTGGAGCGGTGGATGCGCTCGAAGCTCTCGACGATCACGGCTTTCACGCCCAGCAGATTGGTGCCCTTGGCCGCCCAATCGCGCGAAGATCCGGTGCCGTATTCCTTGCCCGCGATCACGACCAGAGGCGTGCCATCAGCCTTGTGACGCATCGCGGCGTCATAGATCGGCATCACTTCCTGCCCATAGCGGCTCATGCCGCCCTCGATGCCCGGGACCATCTCGTTCTTGATGCGGATGTTGGCGAAGGTGCCGCGCATCATCACGTCATGATGGCCACGGCGCGCGCCATAGCTGTTGAAGTCGGACTTGGCGACCTGATGCTCCATCAGCCACTTGCCCGCAGGGCTGTCTGCCTTGATCGAACCTGCGGGCGAGATGTGGTCGGTGGTGATCGAATCGCCCAGGATCGCCAGCGGCTTGGCCTCGATGATGTCGCCGACCGGCGCGGGCGTCATGCTCATGCCCTCGAAGTACGGCGGGTTGGCGACATAGGTCGAGCCCGCACGCCAGTTGTACGTGTCCGATCCTTCGACGTTGATCGCCTGCCAATGCTCGTCGCCGAGGTAGACGTTGGCATAGCGCGCCTGGAACATTTCGCGGTCCATGCAGGCTGCCATGGTGTCGGCAACCTCCAGGTTGGTGGGCCAGATGTCCTTGAGGAACACGTCATGGCCGTCGGTCGCCTGACCGATCGGGGTGGTGGTGAAGTCCTCGATCACCGTGCCCTTGAGCGCGTAGGCGACGACCAGCGGCGGGCTGGCGAGGAAGTTGGCGCGCACGTCGGGCGACACGCGGCCTTCGAAGTTGCGGTTGCCTGAGATCACCGCGGCGGCAACCAGGCCGTTCTCGTTGATCGCCTTGCTGATCGGTTCGGCCAGCGGGCCCGAGTTGCCGATGCAGGTGGTGCAGCCATAGCCGACGAGGTTGAAGCCGACCGCATCGAGATGCGTCTGCAGCCCAGCCTTGTTGAAGTAATCGGTGACCACCTGCGATCCGGGCGCGAGCGAGGTCTTTACCCAGGGCTTGGGACGCAGGCCAAGCTCGTTCGCCTTCTTGGCGACGAGGCCGGCTGCGACCATCACGCCGGGGTTCGAGGTGTTGGTGCACGAGGTGATCGCAGCGATCATGACATCGCCATCGCCGATGTCGAAGTCCTTGCCGTCCACCGCGACGCGGGTGTTGGCGCGCTTGTAGGTTTCGGCCATGTCCTTGGCGAAAACGTCGTCGACTTCCGTCAGATCGACGCGATCCTGCGGGCGCTTGGGACCGGCGAGCGAAGGCACGACGGTCGACATGTCGAGCTCGAGCGTGCTGGTGAACACCGGATCGATCGCATCGGGGTGGATCCAGAAGCCCTGCTCCTTGGCATAGGCTTCGACCAATGCCAGCGCGTCTTCGTCACGCCCGGTGAGGCGCATGTAATCGAGCGTCTTGTCGTCGATGCCGAAGAAGCCGCAGGTCGCGCCATATTCGGGCGCCATGTTGGCGAGCGTTGCGCGGTCGGCGAGGCTCAGCGAAGCCAGGCCCGGACCGAAATATTCGACGAAACGGCCGACCACGCCGTGCTTGCGCAACATGTTGGTGCAGGTCAGCACCAGATCGGTGGCGGTGACGCCTTCGTTGAGCGTGCCGGTCAGCTTGAAGCCGACGACTTCGGGGATCAGCATCGAGACCGGCTGGCCCAGCATCGCGGCTTCCGCCTCGATCCCGCCGACGCCCCAGCCGAGCACGCCCAGGCCGTTGATCATCGTGGTGTGGCTGTCGGTGCCGACGCAGGTGTCGGGATAGGCCACGGTCGCGCCGCTGGCATCGGTGCTGGTCCAGACGGCCTGCGCGATGTTCTCGAGGTTCACCTGGTGGCAGATGCCGGTGCCCGGAGGAACCGCCTTGAAATTGTCGAGGCTCTTGGAGCCCCACTTCAGAAAGTCGTACCGCTCGCCGTTGCGGTAATATTCGATCTCGACATTCTGCTCGAACGCGCGTGGGTGCCCGAATTCGTCGACCATCACCGAGTGGTCGATGACCAGGTGAACGGGGACCAGCGGGTTGATCTTGCTGGTGTCACCGCCAAGCTTGGCGATGGCATCGCGCATCGCGGCGAGATCGACGACGCAGGGCACGCCGGTGAAATCCTGCAGCAGCACGCGCGCGGGGCGATACTGGATTTCCGCATCCGACGAAGGGTTCTTCTGCCAGTCGACGATCGCCTGCGCATCGGCCACCGATACGGTAAAGCCGCCGTCTTCAAAGCGCAGCATGTTCTCGAGCAGCACCTTCATGCTGAACGGCAGCCGCGAAATATCGCCGAGCTTTTCGGCGGCCTTGGCGAGCGAATAATACGCGATGGACTTGCCGCCCACCTCCATGGTCGCACGGGTGCCGAGCGTGTCTTGTCCAACAGCGGTCATGTGAAGGTCCCTCCAAAAGTACCAGTTATATGTATGGCGCATTGTGAGCGCCGGGTGTGACGGTTCGCACCAGAGGCCGGAATGGGGACGCGCGCGACCATTTTTCTGCGCGAAACCGGCGGGCCGATGCTGAATCGGGTGTGTCGAGCGAGGCCTTAGCGCAAGGTTGTGCGGGGGGGAAGGGGGGATGGGGGTGGCAGTGCGGGTTCGCGGTTCGCAGGCCTAGCGGCGGGCCGTCTTACGCTCCGGTTCCGCCCACCGTCAGCCCGCTGACCAGCAACGTCGGTTGCCCCACGCCCGCTGGCACGCCCTGCCCTGCCTTGCCGCACATGCCGACGCCTTCGTCGAGCGCGAAGTCGTTGCCGATGCCGGTGACCTTGGTGAGCACGGTGGGGCCGTCGCCGATCAGGGTGGCGCCCTTGATCGGCGCGCCCAATTTGCCGTTTTCGACGCGATAGGCCTCGGTGCACGAGAACACGAACTTGCCCGAGACGATGTCGACCTGGCCGCCGCCGAAGCTCTTGGCGAAGATGCCATTCTTGATGCGCGACAGCAGTTCCGCCGGGTCGTCGTTGCCTGCGCGCATGAAGGTGTTGGTCATGCGCGGCATCGGGGCGTGGGCGTAGGACTGGCGGCGGCCGTTGCCGGTGGGGGCGACGCCCATCAGCCGCGCGTTGAGCCGGTCCTGCATGTAGCCGCGCAAGATGCCGTTCTCGATCAGCACGTTTTCCTGGGTGGGCGTGCCCTCGTCATCGATGCTGAGCGATCCGCGGCGGTCCATGATCGAGCCATCGTCGACCACGGTGACACCATCGGCGGCGACGCGCTGGCCGATGCGGCCCGTGAACGCGCTGGTGCCCTTGCGGTTGAAATCGCCCTCGAGGCCATGACCAATGGCTTCATGCAGGATGATCCCGGGCCAGCCGGGGCCGAGCAGCACGGTCATCTCGCCCGCAGGCGCGGCAACGCTCTCCAGATTGGTCAGCGCCTGCGCCAGCGCCTCGTCGATCGCGCGGTTCCAGGCGGCGTCATCGAACAGGCCGTCGTAAAGATAGCGCCCGCCCATGCCGAAGCTGCCGACCTCGCGCCGATCGCCGCTTTGCGCCACGATCGAGACGTTGAGGCGGACCAGAGGCCGGACATCGGTGGCGACGAAACCATCGGCGCGGACCACCTCGATCACCGACCAGCTGCCGATCAGACTCGCGGTGACCTGCGCGACGCGCGGATCGCGTGCGCGCGCGGCGGCGTCGATCTTCTCGAGCAGGGCGATCTTGGTCTCGAAGGGCACGCTCTCGAGCGGGTTGCCGTCGGTGTAGAGATGGCGGTTGTTCTGGCGCGGCGGCGGGGCGGCCTCGCTTTTGGCGGGATCGAGCAATTTGAGCGTCTCGGCGGCGCGACGGATGCCGGCCTCGCTGACGTCGTTGGCATGCGCAAAGCCGGTCATCTCGCCCGAGACGCCGCGCAGGCCGAAGCCCGAGTCGGTCGAGTAATCGGCGGTTTTCAGTCGGCCGTCATCGAACACGAAACTCTCGCTCGCGGCGTACTGCAGGTAGAGCTCGCCATCGTCGCAGCGGGCGAGCGCATCGCGGGTGAGGCGCTGCGCGGCATCGGGGTCGAGCGCGTCGGGGCGGTAGAGGAAGGAGCGGGGGTCTGCGGTGGCGATCTGTGTCATGCCTATTCATATGCGCGTTCAAGGTGCATTATGGAAGGGCAAGCGTCGTGCGCACGTCCCTCGACTTCGCTCGGGACAAACGGAGGTGGGGACTCATGCGAACCTTTCCGCGTTCCCGAGCGAAGTCGAGGGACGCATGCGCAAACCTCAGCCCGCCAGCCGCTCCAGCGCCCTCTCCCGCCCGATCAGCGGAAGCAATTCGCCCATGTCGGGGCCGTGGTCCATGCCGGTGAGCGCGCGGCGCAAGGGGAGGAACAGCCCCTTGCCTTTGCGCCCGGTCGAGGCCTTGAGCGCCTCGGTCCAGTCCTTCCAGACGGTGGGGCCGAAGTCTAGCGGCTCGAGCGCAGCGCGCGCTTCAACCAGAAACGCGGCGTCATCGCCCTCTGGCACCGGTGCCTCGATCGGCCCCTCGATCACGCGCCAGTAATCGGCGACCTCGCCCATATGCGCGATATTGGGGCGGATCGCGTGCCACGCCGCCTCGTCGATCTGCGGTGGCAGCTGATCGGAAACGCTCGCGAAATCGGCCGTGTGGACCAGCTGGCGGTTGATCCGCTCGAGATCCTCCTCGGCAAAACGCGCGGGCGCACGGCCGAAGCGGGCGAAGTCGAAGCTCTCGAGCAGCGCGGCGCGGTCGTGCAGCGGCTCGACCGGATCCGAGGTGCCCAGGCGCGCCAGCAGAGCGACGATCGCCTGCGGCAGGATGTGCTTCTCGCGCAGTTCATGGACGCCGAGCGAGCCCAGCCGTTTCGATAGCTTGCCCTCTGCCCCCACCAGCAGCGCCTCATGCGCGAACGCAGGCGGCGTGCTGCCCAGGGCGGTGAACATCTGCAGCTGCACCGCGGTGTTGGAGACATGATCCTCGCCGCGCACGACATGCGTGATCTGCATATCGACATCATCGATGGCAGACGGCAGCATGTACAGCCAGCTGCCATCGGCCCGGCGGATGACGGGATCGGAAAGGCTGGCTGCATCGAACTTCTGCGGCCCGCGGATCAGGTCGTCCCACGCGATGGGTTCGTCATGGTCGAGCTTGAAGCGCCAGTGCGGCGGGATGCCCTGCCCCTCGAGCTCGGCGCGGTCGGCATCGGTGAGGTTGAGCGCGGCGCGGTCGTACACTGGCGGCAGCCCGCGCCCCAATGCGATCTTGCGCTTGAGGTCGAGTTCCTGCGCGGTCTCGTAACACGCATAGACTCGGCCAGCGTCGCGCAGCTTTCCGAACGCCGCGTCATACAGCGCCGCCCGTTCCGACTGGCGATACTCGGCATCGGGGACAAGACCCAGCCACGCCAGGTCGGCGCGGATACCTGTCACATACTCCTCGCGGCTGCGCTCTGCATCGGTATCGTCGATGCGCAGGATGAAGCGGCCGCCGGTCTTCTTCGCCCACATCCAGTTGTGCAGCGCGGTGCGGATGTTGCCGATATGCAGATGCCCGGTGGGCGACGGGGCGAAACGGGTGGTGGTGGTCATGGGATGCAATCTTGTTGGTAAACGCCCCAGGCTGCACGGCAGGTGCAGCGTTGCGTTGGCAGGTTCAGGCGGCCGTCTGGAGCGGTTCCACGGTAGGCTGGCTGTGTTCCAGCGCCATGGCAAGATCGTAATTTGCCTGCAAGCCAATCCAGAACCTTGCAGTGCTCACGCCTGCGCGTTCCAGCCGGATGGCAAGATCGGGGCTGATCGCAGCGCGCCCATTGATGACGCGCGACAAGGCCACCCGCGACATGCCCAGCTTGCGCGCTGTTTCGGTCACACCGAGGCCGAGAGGCACGATAACGTCATCGCGCAGCATGGTTCCGGGGTGGGGGGGCGTCTTCAACATCGCAATAGGCCTCAATGATAATCCTGATAATCGACGAGCTCCACATCCGGCCCGACAAACCGGAATGTGACCCGCCAGTTGCCGTTCACCCACATCGACCAATAACCCACCATATCACCCTTGAGTGGGTGCAGTCGGTATGACGGCAGCGAGAGTTCGTTCGGTGAAATGGCGACATCCAGCGCTGCCAGGATGCTCAACAATTTCGTCTTGTGCGCAGCCTGAATGCCCTTGGTCGATCCGGTTTCATACAGCAGGCGCAAGCCCTTGTGGCGGAAACTGACGATCACCCTTATGCTATATCGCGTAACGATACGCGATGCAACCGCCTTAGGCCGTCCGGAACCGGTTGGTAATCGGATAGCGCCGGTCGCGACCGAAGTTGCGGATGCCCAATTTCACCCCCGGCGGGGCCTGGCGGCGCTTGTATTCGGCGATGTAGAGCAGCCGCTCGATCCGCGCGACAGTGTCATGCTCGAAGCCGCGCGCGACGATCTCGGATACGCTCAATTCCTCCTCGATCAGGCCATGCAGGATCGGGTCGAGCACTTCGTACGGCGGCAGGCTGTCGTCGTCGCGCTGGTCGGGGCGCAGTTCGGCGCTCGGCGGCTTGGTGATCACGCGCTCGGGCATCACCGGGCCGTCCGGGCCCAGCGCCAGCGGCGGCTTGTGTGCGTTCCGCCAGCGCGACAGCTCGAACACGGTCAGCTTGTAGGCGTCTTTCAGCACATTATAGCCGCCCGCCATGTCGCCATAAATGGTGGCATAGCCGACACTCATCTCGCTCTTGTTGCCGGTGGTGAGCAGCATGTGACCGAACTTGTTGGACAGCCCCATCAATGTCACCGCGCGGATGCGCGACTGGATGTTCTCTTCGGTGATGTCGACGTCGCGGTCGGCAAAGCTGCCTTCCAGCATCGTATCGAACGCTGCCACCGCAGGCTGGATCGGGATGCTGTCGAGACGGCAGCCGAGCATCGCGGCGCAACCCGCTGCATCATCCAGGCTCTCCTGGCTGGTGAAGCGGCTGGGCAGCATCACGCACCACACCCGCTCGGGGCCCAATGCATCGACCGCGACGGCGGCGGACAATGCGCTGTCGATCCCGCCCGAAAGCCCCAGCACCACGCCGGGAAAGCCGTTGGCGTTCACATAATCACGAAGCCCGACGATCATCGCATGATAGGCATCCTGCGGGAACGGATCGAGCGCGTGGATCTCGCCGGGAGCACACTGCCAGCCGCCTGCCCCGCGCGTCCATTCGGTGCGCACGCTCGCCGCCTCCCAGTCGGGCAGCTGATGGACAAGCGATCCATCGGCGTTGACCACAAACGAGGCGCCGTCGAACACCAATTCGTCCTGACCGCCGATGCGGTTCAAGAACACCAAAGGCAGCCCGGTCTCGGCAACGCGTGCACGCGCAACAGCGTGCAGCCGGCGCTCGTCCTTCTCGATCTCGTAAGGGCTGCCGTGCGGCGCGATCAGGATCTCGGCACCCATGGTCTTGAGGTGCCCGCAGACCTGGGGGAACCAGATGTCTTCGCACAAAGGCAGGCCCAGCATCACGCCGCGGAACGGCACCGGCGGCTGTAGCGGAGCCGAGGCGAACAGCCGCTTCTCATCGAAGGTGCCGTAATTGGGCAGCTCGTGCTTCAGGCGCACCGCGGTGATCGCGCCGCGATCGAGCAAGGCAACGCCGTTGTACAGCTGCCCTTCACGCGCGAACACCGACCCCACCAGCATCGCCGGGCCGCCATCGGCGGTGGCGGCGGCCATCTCGTCGAGCTTGGCGGCAGCGCGCGCGATCAAGGCGGGCTTGAGCACCAGATCCTCGGGCGGATAGCCGATCAGCTGCAGTTCGGGGAACACGACAAGATCGCTTCCGGCCGCCTGAGCTCGCGCGGCCAGCATGGCATCGGCATTTCCGGGGATATCGCCCATCGCCTGCGCGCACTGGACAAGGGTGATCATAAGCCGGTCGGTCATCCCTGCCAGATAGGCGGCAGGCGCAAGCGCGGCAACCGAATTTGGCGGACCGCCCTGATGGTCGGCGGCGCGCGCGGGCGTGTCACACGCATTTCACGAAACTTACATCTTCCGCTTGCCGGGTCACTTGGCTAACAGGGCCAAATTCGATCCGCGCAACGGGGAAGCACGATCACATGAAAATCCTGTCTGGCAACAGCAACCTGCCGCTGGCGCGTTCGATCGCGGCCTATCTGGAAATGCCGCTGACCGATGCCAGCGTGCGCCGCTTTGCCGATGAGGAAATCTTCGTCGAGATCCACGAGAATGTCCGCGGCGAGGACGTGTTCGTCATCCAGTCGACCGGCTATCCCGCCAACGACAACCTGATGGAACTGCTGATCTGCATCGATGCGCTGAAGCGCGCCTCGGCACGCCGCATCACCGCGGTGATCCCCTATTTCGGCTATGCCCGGCAGGACCGCAAGCCCGGACCCCGCACCCCGATCTCGGCCAAATTGGTCGCCAACCTGATCACCGTCGCAGGCGCCGACCGCGTGCTGTCGGTCGATCTGCACGCTGGCCAGATCCAGGGCTTTTTCGACATTCCCACCGACAACCTCTATGCCGCGCCGGTGATGGCGGCGGACATCCAGGCGCGCTTCGGCGAGCACCAGCTGATGGTGGTGTCGCCTGACGTGGGCGGCGTGGTGCGCGCGCGTGCGCTCGCCAAACGGCTCGACAACGCGCCGCTGGCGATCGTCGACAAGCGCCGCGAACGCCCGGGCGAATCCGAGGTCATGAACATCATCGGCAATGTCGAAGGCCGCTTCTGCATCCTGATCGACGACATCGTCGATTCGGGCGGGACCCTGTGCAACGCGGCGCAGGCGCTCAAGAACGCGGGCGCGGTCGACGTGGTCAGCTACGTCACGCATGGCGTGCTTTCGGGCGGCGCGGTGGCGCGCGTCAACAACAGCGCGCTCAAGGAACTGGTGATCACCGATTCGATCCAGGCGACCGACGCGGTCACCGGATCCGACCGCATCCGCAGCCTGCCGATGGCGGCATTGATCGGCGAGGCCATCCGCCGCATCGCCGACGAAAGCTCGGTCTCCAGCCTGTTCGATTGATCCGGCGACATGGCGTCGATCCGCATCGCCGCCCTGCTGCTGGCAGCGGTCGGGCTGGCAGGATGCGTGCGCGATAACAGCGGCGGGCCGGCGGTGTACCGGCCAGCACCCGGTATCACCGAGATCGTGTCCGGGCCGATAGAGGCAGCGCCGGGCCATCATCTCGTGATGGGCGACCTCAACATCCCGCCGGGCGCGCCGATCCCGCGCCATTTCCACCATGGCGAGGAGTTTCTCTACGTCATGGGCGGCAGCACATTGATCGCGCGCGAGGGGCAGGAGGACATGACGCTGCTGCCCGGCCAGGGCATCCGCATCGCGCCGGGCACGGTGCACTGGGGCCGCGCCGGACCCGAAGGCCTGCGCGCCGTCTCGAGCTGGGTCGTGCCCGATGGCCAGCCGCTGCGCGTGCCGGTGTCGGAAGATACAAAGCGCTGAAGACGGTTAGAGCGAGTTTATCCCAGTTTACAGATTTTCTGTAATATGGGATAAACTCGCTATGGATCCCCGCAGAAACCCTTTTGCGCCCGGCGCGGGAACGCCGCCCCCTGAGCTGGCAGGCCGCGATGCCCTGCGCGAGCGGGTGGCGATCGCCCTCGACCGCATCCGGGCCGGTCGGGCTGCCCAGAGCGCGATCCTTTACGGTCTGCGCGGTGTCGGCAAAACGGTGTTGCTGTCGGAAATGCGCAAATCGGCCGAACGCGAAGGCATTGCGGCCATCAGCATTGAATCGCCCGAAGATCGGTCCCTGCCGGCCGTATTGGCTCCTGCGCTGCGCGCGGGTCTGCTGCGGCTGAGCCGCGTCCAGCAGCTCAGCGCCAGCGTGACGCGGGCACTCAAGGCACTGGCCGGTTTCGTTCGGCTCAAGGTTGCCTATGCCGATATGGAAGTCGCGCTCGATTTCGACCCCGAGCCGGGTCTTGCCGACAGCGGTGATCTGGAATCCGATCTGGCCGACCTCGTTCAGGCAGCAGGCGAAGCGGCCAAGGCCCACGACACCGCGTTTGTCCTGTTCATCGACGAGCTGCAATATGTTGCCGAGCGAGAGCTGGCGGCCCTGATCACGGCATTGCACCGCGCCAACCAGCACCAGCTCCCCATCACTCTGGTAGGTGCCGGCCTGCCCCAGTTGCTCGGCCGGATGGGCCGAGCAAAGTCGTACGCAGAGCGTCTGTTCATCTTCGAACCTGTTGCTGCACTGGATCTGCAGGCGGCGACATTGGCGATACGCAACCCGATCGAAGACGAGGGCGAATCCATCAGCGACGAGGCCATGGCGCAGATATTCACCGAAACTCAGGGCTACCCCTATTTTCTGCAGGAATGGGGCAAGCAAAGCTGGGACGTCGCCCAAACCTCGCCGATCAGCGCCGACGATGTCGCGACCGCCTCGATCAGGGCGCTGGCCCAGCTCGACTCGAGCTTTTTTCGGGTCCGGTTCGACCGGCTCACCCCTTCGGAAAAACGGTACATGCGGGCCATGGCTTCGCTGGGTCCGGGACCGCACCGCTCCGGGGAAATTGCAGGCCAGCTTGGCGTCAAGGTAACCAGTGTCGGGCCAACGCGTAATGCGCTTATCCAGAAAGGCATGATCTACAGTCCCGATCATGGCGACACCGCATTCACCGTACCCATGTTCGACGCCTATATGCGCCGGATTATGCCAGAAGAGTTCTAATATGATCCACAGCAAAGACATACAGCTCGCCGAAAGGCTGGCCGAAGCCGCAGGCGAAGCCATCCGCCCGTTCTACCGGTCCGCCTTCACCACCGACCGCAAGGCCGATGCCTCGCCGGTCACCGAAGCCGACCGCGCCGCCGAAGCGGCGATGCGCGCGATTCTCGATGCCGAGGCGCCGCGCGATGGCGTGATCGGCGAGGAATATGGCGAGAAGCCCGGCTCGACGGGCCGGGTGTGGGTGCTCGATCCGATCGACGGCACCACCAGCTTCATCGCCGGGCGGCCGATCTTCGGCACGCTGATCGCGCTAATCGCCGAGGAGTGGCCGGTGCTGGGCGTGATCGACCAGCCGATCGGGCGCGAGCGCTGGGTCGGCGCGACCGGGCGCGGCACCACCTTCAACGGCAAGCCGGTCAGGGCGCGATTGTGCCCCGAGATCGAGGACGCGGTGCTCGCCACCACCAGCCCGCACCTGTTCAGCGACCATGACGCGATGCACTTCATGGCGCTCGCCAAACAGTGCGACACCAGGCGGCTGATCTGGGGCGGCGATTGCTACAATTACGCGCTGGTCGCGCAAGGCAGTGTCGATCTGGTGTGCGAAAGCGGGCTCAAGCTGCACGATTTTGCCGCTTTGGTGCCGGTGGTCGAAGGCGCGGGCGGGCATATGTGCGACTGGAACGGCGATCCGCTGCACAAGGACAGCGACGGCCGCGTGATCGCGATGGGCGATCCCGCGCGGCTGGAAGACGTGCTTGCCGCGCTGGGACAGCACGATCATTGAACCATCATCCCCTGCCCCGTCCTGTCCAGTGAGCGGGGCAGGGGAATGACGGCGCTCCACCCGGCAATGGGCGGAGCGCCGACCCTTAGCGACCGGCGTTAGCGACCCGCTGTCCACCTGCCATCCGGGTATTGTCTTCGATCAGCTTGAGCGCTTCGGCCTTGGCCTTGCCTTCGGTCAACTTGCCCTCGACGATCTCGTCGGCCATCGTCAGCAGCCGCGCGCTGATCACGGTTCCGGCCTGCGCCTCTTCCTGGATGGCGATGCCGCCCTTGGTGGTCGCCACCTTGTCCCAGGCCGAACGCACGGCAGCCCAATAGCCCTTGGTCGCCGCCCAGTAATCGTCCGCCGCCTTGACGTTATAGCCGTCGAACCTGGTGTAGGTGTTCAGCACATATTCCTGGACCACCGGTTTGAGCGACCCCTCTGCCAGCCCCATCTTGATGTTGTCCTGCCAGTGCACCCAGCCATCGGGCGTGGTCTGGTGGCGGTTGATCGCATAATAGCGGTCATACACCGGGTTGCGCACCGCATCGCGGCGGGCGAGCGGGCGCCAGGTCCAGTTGGACCGCCAGCGGCGCAGGCCCCCCTGCTCCTCGAACTGGCCCCATCCGGCATAGCGCGGGCTGTCGTCGACCTGCCAGACCGTCTGCGACCAGCGGCCGCGGCGCATCTTTTCGGGCACGTCCTCCCAGGTCCAGGCATTGCGGTCCGAATAGACCAGCACCTTGGCGGGCTCATATTCCCAGTCCTGTCGCCAGTGCTTGGTGATATGCGGCTTGCCCTCGTGCTCGGAGACCAGAATGTGCTGCAGCACGATGCGGCGGCCGGTGTCCTCGATCACCCGCACCACCTCGTGCCCGCCAGAGATCTTGCGGTCGAGCGGGGCATAGCCGGGTTGCCAGGGGGTGGTCTCCTGCATGTCGAAGCGCACCTTGAAGTTGCCCGCCATGGCAAGGATCTCGGCGCGGTCGGCCTCGAACACCGCAGCCTCTTCCTGCGCGGGGCGCTCGGCGATCGGCGGGTGCGCCAAAACGGGTTTGGACGCCAGCGCCAACAGGCTGGCAGCGGCAAGAGAAACGATCGAAGTCTTCATGATCCTGTACCCCTATCTCTGTATTGCTAACAATTTTGCGAATCAAAAGCGATAAGTCAACGAAACACTGCCGTTGCGCCCCGGCTGGGTGAACGCGTCGGCGATCGTCGTGGTGCTGGCGAGGCCGCGGACATCCGACCACCAGGCGTATTTGGCGTTGGTAAGGTTGAACACCCCGCCGCGCAGCGTCACCGGCCCCAGGTTCACGAAAGCGGTGGCATCGAGAATGGTGAACGCGCCGGGGCGCAAGCACGACGGCGTGCACACCCCGGTGCTGCGCTCGTCGGACTTGCGCGCGCTGTGCGTGGCGATGATCTGCCCGCCGAACCGTCCCGCCTTGTCGCGCCAGCCGATGCCGGCGACCAGCTTGAGCGGGTCGACCGTGGCCAGCGGCACCCGCGTGCCCGCCGCGGGATCGATCACGTCGCCCCTGGCATAGGAAATCGCCAGCTGGCCGGTGATGCCGTTGGTACCGCGCAGGTCCATCCGCGCTTCTGCCCCCTCCACCTTGACCCGGTCGAGGTTGATGAACTGGAAGATCGCGGGATTGGCGGGCGTGAAGCCGCCGCCGACCACCTCCTGGCTGATGAAATCCTTGTACCGCGCCGAGAACGCCGTCGCGCTGAGGCTCACCGCCTCGCTGACGAAGCGGATGCCGCCCTCGATGCTCTCGCTGCGCTCCGGCCCCAGATCGGCGTTGGGCCGCGAGGTATAGCCCTGCCCCAGATTCTCGAAGAACTGGTTGACCTGGCTCGGCTCGGGCGCGCGGAACCCCTGCGCGTAGTTGGCGAACAGCCGCACCTCCTCGGTGAGCTTGAGCACCGCGCCCATCTTGGGGCTGACCCGCTCGCCCGACTGGCCGGTGGTGACGAAGGTCGGCGGCAGCAAGGGATCGGCCTGCGGGGTGAGCTTGTAGTGATCGAACCGCAGCGCCGGGAACAGGGTGAGCGGCCCGACGCTGATCTCGTCGCCCAGAAACAGCCCGGACAGCACATAATCGGTGACCGGAAACGCGCTCGATGGAAAGACCTCGCCCGCAGGCGGCACGGTGCCGCCGCGCACGCCCTGCTGCCGGGTCCAGCTGGCATCGGCGCCAAAGACGAGCTTGTGCTGCAGCGGCCCAGTGGCGAACGCAGCGCGCCCTTCGGCGGCGAGCCCGTAGACGCGGTTGTCGAAGGTGTTGAGCCGGGTGCGGTCGGCCAGCGGGGTGCGGTCTTCCCGGGTGAACTGCCGGTCCTTGGCCGACTGCCAATAGGCGCTGACCCGCGCCATCTCGAGCGTGCCCTCGCCCACCCAGATCCAGTCGCCCGCCACGCGCCAGCGCTTGCCGGTGTCGCGCGCGACCAGATTGTCGATGGTCGCAGAGCGGCCCGAGAGCAGATCGGTGACCAGCGCATTGTTGAGATACTCGCCCGTCAGCCGGACCTTGTGCCCGCCTGCCGGGTCCCAGACGATTCGCCCGGTGGCGGCGTTGCTCTGGCCGTCCTGTGGATTGGGGGTGGTGCGGTTGGCACCCAGCACATCGTTGGTGCCGCGGTTGTCGAGTTCGTTGAAATCGCGGCGGCTGTAGGAGACCAACGCCGAGATATCGCCGCTGCGGCTCGCGAGAATCGCGGTGTGCGCGAACTCGTCGTCCGCGCTGGCATATTGGCTGCGCACCAGTCCAGCGACCGCCTTGCCCTTGAGGAAATCCTCGGGATCGCTGAGCGTGAAGCTGACCGCGCCAGCCAGCCCGTCGCTGCCATAGAGCGCAGAAGCCGGACCGCGCAGGATCTCGACCGATTTGACGAGACCGATATCGACCGAATCGCCGCGACCCACGCTTTGCGCGCCGAAGCTGAAGCCCATCGGCACGCGCACGCCATCGACCTGGATCAGCACGCGGTTGCCGCCGATGCCGCGGATGGTGAAATCCTCGTTGCCCGCTCGGCCCGTGCTGCCCAGCGCGGCACCGAAGCGCGCAGGCTGGCGGCGGACGCTGACCCCGGGCTCGAACCGCACCAGATCCTTGATGTCGGTGGCGAGTTCGTCGGCGATCTCCTCGTCGCTCTTCGACGAGATGGTGACGGGCGCGTCATCGATGGTGATTGGGGTCCGGGTTGCCGAGACGACGATGGTGCGACCATCGCTCCCGGCCTCGGCATCGGCGCTCTCGGTTTCGGCTGCGAGCGCAGAGCCCGGCGGCGCGGCAAAGGCGGCGCCGGGCGCAGCGCACAGAGCCCCCAGCGCGACGGAACAGAACCAGCGTGTCATGAAATCCCCCTCTAATGCTATTGCTAGCGATTCGCATTAGCCTATGGCGTCTTTTGTCTTAGCGGTCAATATGGATGGAGCGGAGGCTGCCGCAGGGCATGGCAACAAGCTGCGCCACGCGGCACAGCAAGCGAGGTTATATCGGGAAAGAGTGCCAGGCGGTTATCCGCTGGCGAAGGCGGGTGCGAGGCGGGCGGCGATCAGAAGCGCTCGCCGGTCTTGCGGCGCTTATCGCCACCACCGTTTTCGTGCATGTCGACATCGGGATAATGGCACGGGCCGTTGACGCTCTTGCCCACCACCAGGAACACGCAATCCTCATCGCTCGCGTTGATCAGGCAATGGCCATTGCCATCGTTCTTGGGAAACGCAGCGACGTCCCCCGCCACCAAGGGCGTGCGCCCGTCATCGTCCACCAGTACCGCAGTGCCCGACAGGATCACCAGCAGCTCGTCCTCCTGCTCGTGCCAGTGCCGCTGCGCCGACCAGGCGCCGGGCTTGAGCACGACATGGCTGGCGCCGAAATCGGTGAGCCCGGCGGCGGGAGACAGGCGGCGATACCAGCGCCCCTGCACGACATCAGCGAGGTGGTCGGGATATCCCGTGGCGTTGGTTTGCGGAACCGCTTGCAGGTCGACTTTGGGCATGCGGCGATGCTAATGCGGGCGCGGACAACAAGAAAGCCCCCATGACCGACACCGTCCCTCTCGCCGCTTCCCCGCTCGAGCTTGCCAGCCGTCTGATCGCCTGCGAAAGCGTCACCCCCGCCACCGGCGCGGTGTTCGACTGCCTTGAAAGCATGCTCGAACCCCTGGGGTTCGATGTCACCCGCTTCGTCTGCGGCGAGGCGCCCGACGGTCCGGTCGAGAACCTGCACGCGATCCGGCGGCCTGCGGGCGATGCGGGACGGCATTTTGCCTTTGCCGGGCATCTCGACGTGGTGCCGCCGGGCAAGGGCTGGGCCAGCGATCCGTTCGAGCCTGTGGTGCGGGGTGACCTTCTCCACGGACGCGGCGCGGTCGACATGAAGGGATCAATCGCAAGCTTCGTCGCGGCGGTCGCCGACATTCCGCGCGAGACCGGAACAATCAGCCTGATCATCACCGGCGACGAGGAAGGCCCTGCGGTCTATGGCACCCGCGCGCTGATCGACCTGATGCAGGCGCAGGGCACGGTACCCGATCTGTGCCTGGTGGGCGAGCCGACCTCGGTCGCGCGGCTGGGCGACATGGTCAAGATCGGGCGGCGTGGATCGGTCAACATGTGGATTCGCGTGGCTGGCCAGCAGGGCCATGTCGCCTATCCGCACCTCGCCGACAATCCGATCCCGAAGCTGGTGGCGATCCTCGCCGAGATCGAGCAGGTGGTGCTCGACAATGGCACCGACTGGTTCCAGCCGAGCAACATCGAGATCACCGATCTGGCGGTGGGCAACCCCGCGCACAATGTCATACCCGCCGGGGCAGAGGCGCGGATTTCGATCCGGTTCAACGACCTGCACAGCGGAGCGTCACTGATCGAGCTGATCAGCGGCATCGCCGGGGCGATGGGGGGAAGTGTCGAGGCGAAGATTTCAGGCGAGGCGTTCCTCACTCCGCCGGGCGAGTTGTCCAGCATGATCGCCGAAGCCATCCGCGCCGAGACCGGGCTCGAGACCGAGCTGTCCACCACCGGCGGCACATCGGACGCGCGCTTCCTGTCGCGGATCTGCCCGGTGGTCGAGTTCGGGCTGTGCAACGCGACGATGCACAAGCTCGACGAGGCGGTGGCGATTGCCGACCTGGACACGCTCGCGCGGATCTACCGCCGCGTGGTGCTCGGGGCTTTGGTCGGGACGAGCTGAACCGGCAAACGTGCCACGACGTCCCTCGACTTCGCTCGGGAACACGGATTGTGGTTAGGGCACTCCCTTCCCCGTTTGTCCCGAGCGAAGTCGAGGGACGTAGGCGCGACCTCAGTGCGCGGCGTCGCCGCTCACCCATTCGACCCATTCGGGGAAGAACACCGGCGCACGCAGCGACCAGCCCGGCGCGGTCGCCGCAGCCTCGCTGATCGACTGGAGCAGGATCTTGCGGCGGTCGGGCTGGATCTGCGGCAGCGCGGCCGCGGCGCAATAGGCCGATGGCAGCCAGGGGCGCACATCCGCGCCCAGCAGGCGTTCGTAGAGGAAGCGGAACGACGAGAAGCTCTCGATCCGGCCCTGCGCCAGATCGAACGCCGCCAGCCGCACCAGCAGCGCCATGAAATGCTCGAACCCGTCCTCGTGCGGCGCATCGGGGACGTTGCCGCGCAACAGCTTCAAATCCTGGTAGACGAGATAGTGCATGCGGATCGAGGCGGTTTCCTCGGCGTTGCGCGCCCAGCGCTTGAACGCATCCTCGCGCGCCAGCCCGATATCGAGCGCGCGCTTGATATAGCGCTGCGCCCCGGGCGAGAAACTTGCGAACTCGCGCAGTTCCGCCAGCGTCAACGCCGCCGATGAATTGCCCGATGCTGCGCCGGGATGGCTCGCCATGCCGCATTCTCCTTGCCTTTCCGCACGCAGATGTGCCGCAGCGGAATGGGCAAGGTTGATCACAGCATGGTTAGGATAGGGTTAACCATGCTGTTTCAATCCTCCCCGAGCTTGTCTCGGGGAGGGGGACCACCGACCGCAGGTGGGTGGTGGAGGGGAAGCGGGATTGTAAAAGGCTGTTGGGGCAGCTTGGCCTCGCTGCCCCTCCACCACGCTGCTGCGCAGCGCGGTCCCCCTCCCCCAGCAAGCTGGAGGAGGATTTGTCTGTCACTCCGCCTGCCCCGAGAGCGCGTCGAGCATCGGGCGGATGGGGCTGAGGTCATAACCTGCATTGGCGGCGACGCGGCTGAGCTCTGCCGGGCTCTTGCCCTGCTTGGCCTGCGCCAGCGACCACAACAGCGTCGAGCGGGTGCCCGAGCGGCAATAGGCCAGCACCTTGCCGCCGCTGCCCTCGGCCTTGCCCAGCGCGGCGATCATCGCATCGACCTGCGGGCCGGAGAACCCGGCATGGGTAACGGGGATGGCGACATAATCGATCCCAGCCGCCTCGGCGGCCGCGGCGATGTCCGCACCCTGCGGCGCCGACGGATCCTCGCCATCGGGGCGGTTGTTGATGATCATCGTCACCCCCTGCGCCTTGGCAGCGGCAACCTGGTCGATCGAAATCTGCGGGGAAACCTCGATGGTTTCGGTCAGCGGAGTAAACATTTTCTGGTCTTTCATGGCGGAGGCGGCAGAGGCAGACGGGGTGGCGGAGAGCGAGGCGAGGATCGGCGGCATCTGAACCGGAGAGCGCTCGCCCTGGCTGCGGTCCTTGCAGCCTGAAAGCGAAGCAAGGCTGGCGGCCAGCATCAGCGACAAGGCAAGCGACCTTTTCATACCGTCTGTGCCTCTTCCTTCTCGCGCTCCAGCGCCTGGCGCTGCCACATCGCGGCGTAGAGCCCGCCATTGCGGAGCAGTTCGCGGTGCGACCCCTGTTCGGCGACGCGGCCCTTGTCCAGCACGATGATGGTATCTGCATGGGTGACGGTAGACAAGCGGTGCGCGATCACCAGCGTCGTTCGCCCCTGCGCCAGCGACCCCAAGGTATCCAGAATCTCCGCCTCGGTGGCGCTGTCGAGCGCCGATGTCGCCTCGTCGAAGATGGTGAGCGGCGGGTTCTTGAGCAGCGTGCGCGCAATCGCGACGCGCTGCTTTTCGCCACCCGACAGCTTGAGCCCGCGCTCGCCGACCTCGGTATCATAGCCCTTGGGGAGCGATTCGATGAAGGTGCCGATCGCCGCGCCATGCGCCGCGCGGACGATCTCGTCCTGGTTCGCGCCCTCGCGGCCATAGCCGATATTGTAGCCGATGGTGTCGTTGAACAGCACCGTATCCTGCGGCACGATCCCCAGCGCCGCACGCAGCGAGGCCTGCGTCACCCGGGCGATGTCCTGCCCGCCGATCAGGATGCGTCCGCCTTGCGGATCATAGAAGCGGAACAGCAGCCGCGCGATGGTCGACTTGCCCGCGCCCGAGGGCCCGACGATCGCCAGCGTCTGCCCCGGCTCCACCTTGAAGCTGAGGCCGTGCAGGATCTGCCGGTCGGGATCATAGCCGAAATCGACATTCTGGAACTCGACCGAGGGCAGCGCGCTGTCCAGCGCGGGCGCGCCCGGGATGTCGACGATCTCGGCGGGCGTATCGATCAGGTCGAACATCGCGGCCATGTCGACCAGCCCCTGGCGGATCGTGCGATAGACCATCCCGAGCAGATCGAGCGGGCGGAACAGCTGCATCAGCAGCGTGTTGACCAGCACCAGATCGCCCACGGTGAACAGGCCCTGGCTCCATCCCCAGATGGTATAGGCCATTGCGCCCGCCATCATCAGGTTGGTGATCAGCGACTGGCCGACGTTGAGCAGCGCCAGCGAATTTTCGGACTTCACCGCGGCGTTGGCATAGGTCCGCGCAGCATCGCCATAGCGCTTGGCCTCCCGCGCCTCGGCGGTGAAATACTTGACCGTCTCGTAGTTGAGCAGCGAATCCACCGCGCGGCCCAGTTGCTTGCCATCGAGCGTGTTCATCGTCTCGCGCAGGTGGTTGCGCCAGTCGGTGACGATGCGGGTGAAGCCGATGTACAATGCGACCATCGCCACCGTCGCCAGCACCAGGCCGATGCCGAAGTTGATCCAGAAGATCACCAGCACCGCGATCAGCTCGAGCACCGTGGGCGCGATGTTGAACAGCAGGAAGTACAGCATCACGTCGATGCTCTTGGTGCCGCGCTCGATGACCTTGGTCACCTCGCCGGTGCGGCGGGCAAGGTGGAAGCGCAGCGACAGCGTGTGCAGCTGGACGAAGACGTTCTCCGCGAGCGTCCGCGTCGCCTCCTGCCCGACACGCTCGAACACCACGTTGCGCAGATTGTCGAACAGCACCGATCCCAGCCGCGCCGCGCCATAAGCGAGCACCGCGGTGATCGCCACCATCGCCATGGTGGTGCCGTCGATGGTCATGCTGTCGATCGCGGCCTTGTAGGCAAAGGGCATCGACAGCACCGCCGCCTTGCCCAACAGCACCATCAGCATCGCGCCGCAGATGCGCAGCTTCAGGTCGGGTCGGCCATCGGGCCACAGATAGGGCAGGAAACGCGCGAGCGTCTGCCGCATCGCGGGCTGTTTACCGCTCGGAGCGGGTGACGCTGTGTGGAAGGAGTGCATGTCTTTGCCTCGATAGGGTCGAACCCCCAAGGTTCCAAGCCCTCAGTCAGAAAAAGCACCGATCTGGAGAGGTGAAACCGCGTGTAACGGTGAAAAGCCGAGTTTCTTGGGAGAGACGCGGATTTTCATGTCACGTCCAATTGCAAAGTTACATTCAACTATATATCGTCTGTGTTTCATAAGTGCGGACATGATAAAGGTTCAGGGCGCTTCATCCGCAAGAAATGGCGACAGGCAACCCCGAAGGGACTGCATCACGTGAGCGCGCAACCTGACAGAATCGCTTTGCTCGGCGAACTGGCACTGGTGATGCAATCGCCCGAATTTGTGCGGTCTCCGGTCCTGCGCAGACTTCTCGAATATCTTGTCGATCAGACGCTCGCGGGTCATGGCGCGCGGCTGAAGGCATACCAGATCGCGGTCGAGGGGCTGGGCCGCGACGACAGCTTCGATCCGCAAAGCGACAGCTACCCCCGCGTCCAGGTCGGGCGGCTGCGCAAGATGCTCGATCTGCATTATGCCGCGCTGACCCCCGACCAGGCGCATGGCCGCCAGCGCATCGCCATTCCCGTGGGCCATTACAACGTCGAGCTGCTGCCGCTGACCACGGTATCGCCCGAACCGGCAGGGGCAGGTCCGGCGGCAGTGGATACCCGGACGCCGGCGACCGGCGCTGCGCAGGCGGCCGATCCGGCAGCGACGCCGGTTCAGACGGTCCTGCCGACCCCGCCTGCGTCCGCATCCATGCTGCAGCCCGCCCCGCCACCGGTGCCGCAGGGGGTGGATCGCGGCTGGCTGATCTGGGCGTTGCCGGTGCTGATGCTGCTGGCGTTGCTCTATGTGATCTGGCTGGTGGCGCGGCCCGATGCGGCCGAACGCGATCTGGCGCGGCGTGACATGCGCCAGCAGGTCGCGCATGTCACGATCACCACCGATCCGGCTGCGGGCAATGACGATCTCGATACCGTCGCGCAGATCGCCGAGATGCAGTTGCAGCGCTTCGAAATGCTCGCCGTCAGCATGGGGTCGCATTCCGACAGCCCGGCGATGCGCGATGCCGCGCGCGAATATCAGCTGCTGCTGCGCGGAGGCGGCCGCCAGCAGGGGGCCTCGCCCGAACTGCTGTTCCTCACGCTGCGGCATGGCGCCACCGGCACAACCTTGTGGTCCTATGAGGTGCCGCGCAACGGCAGCCGCCTGACCGCGCCGGATTTCGAACAGGCGATCGGATCGGGGATTTCCGCCATCGCCCGGTCGGGCGGGCTGATCGCGCAGCACCAGCGCAAGCTGATCGGCGACGACACGAGCCCGGGCTATCCCTGCCTGATCCAGTATGATGCCTTCCGCCAGCAGCGCGATCGGGCGTTGCGCCCGGCGCTGGAAAAGTGCCTTGCGCGCTCGCTCAAGGCCTATCCCGACGAACCGCTGTTCCTGCAGGCGCAGTCCTATCTCGCGCTGTCCAGCCCGCAAGCCGGACGCCTGACACCGCTCGTCCCCTCCAAGCGCGGCAGGGACCTGGCCGAGGCCGCGCTGCAGTTCGATGGCCGTTCATCGCTGGCGCAGATCGCGGTGGCGCGCTCGGCGCTCGCGCGCGGCAATTGCCCCCGCGCGATCGCCTTTGCCCGGCGCGCGGTGGAGAGCAACCCGCTCGAGCCCGACACGCTGGGGCTGGCAGGCACCTTCCTGCTGTCGTGCGGGGACACGCAGGGCGCCGAGCCGGTGCTCGAGCGCGCGCTGACGATGAACAGCGAGCCGGGCGGCTATCAGATCGCATCGCTGGTGATCACCCGCCAGCTCAACGGCAAGGCGGCATCGGCGCTGGACCTGGCGATGCGTGCGGATTCGCGCGACAAGGCCGGCCAGCCCAACTTCCTGCTCGCCAAGGCGCTGTCGCTGGCCGCCAATGGCCGGACGCAGGAGGCGCGGCGCAGCTGGGGCGAGCTGGAAAAGCTGGTGGGGGTCGATCCCGGCACGCCCGCCCCGGACATCCTCGCGCGCTTTGCCATTTCGCCGTTTTTCAGCCGGCGCATGGTCTCCGAGGCCGAACGCGTCGGCCTGATCGCGCCTGCTGCCTGATCCGCGCCACGCGACGCGCAAACAGCAATCCTGATTAATGGGAAATTTCCCCAACTGTCAGCATCTGTTCATCTGGCGAAAATCCCGCGTTACACCCAAACCACTGATTTGACGTCTTTTTTCAAACTGGCACGCCCTGTGCAATGTGTCTGGCATCTCCGGCCAACCCGGTCGGAACCGACAGAAACACATGAAAGGACGTACCCATGACCATCTTCTCCGCCGCCCAGAGCCAGCTGATCGCCGCCGCTCTCGCCATCGTCTGCTCCAGCGTCTTCATCGCTGCCAGCGTCATCCCCGGCGCGATCGTCTGATCCGCGCGCACCTCCACCACCCCATTATTTGAAAAGGACATTCTCATGAACATTCTCGCAACCGCTCTCGCCACGATCTGCTCGGCCGTTCTGCTCGCCACCAGCGTCCTGCCCGGCATGATCGTCTGAACCACCCACAGTTCCACTCACCAGATACAAGGAAATCCCGTCATGAACCTCATCGCTACCCTGCTCGCTGCCGTCTCGTCCTTCGTGCTCATCGCAGCCAGCATCGGCCCCGGAACGATCGTCTGATCGCCCGCAGGATCAACCCCGCACAGAACTTCAAGGAATATCCCATGTTTATCGCCGGTCTTGAAAGCATCCAGGGTCAACTGTTCACCACCGTTGTGGCGATCGTGACCTCGTCGATGTTCCTTGCCGCCAGCCTGGCGCCCAGCGCGATCGTCTGAGCCGAAGCGCGCTCAGCCCGATACGACCAGCGCCGCGAGCGCCCGGCCAGAGGTCCAGGCGCTCTCGATCCGGGGCCCGACCAGCCAGTCGCCGCACAGCCCCAGCGATCCATCCCACAACGCTGTCCTGCCCGCAAAGCCCGACATCGCATAGCGCCAGCGGTGCGCCTGCACCGACAGGGTCGCAGGCAACACGCCACCGGCCATTGCTGCAAGCTCTGCCAGCAGCAGCGTGCTGACCGCCTCGGCTTCGTCTTCCAGATGCGCCGCCGACCAGTCGGGCGAACCCTGCACCACCCAGCTTTCCGGCCCGGTCCGTCCCGGCTTGGCGCTGTTGCGCGCCGCCCAGCCGATCGCACCGCGGGTGCGCAGACAATCGTCCGCGATGGCCACCGGCGCATCGAAGGCGGCCATCACCGTCCAGCAGGGCTGCGAGCGCGTTGCCTGCGCCAGCTCCGCCCAGCCGGGCTGATGCACCGCCACCAGATCGGCCACCTGCTCTGCCGGAACCGCGACGATCACCGCATCGGCGGTTTCTGCGCCCTCGGAATGCTTGAGGCTCCACCCGTTCGCTTCGCGCGCGATGCTGTCTATCCGGCAGGTCCAGCGCACCTGATGGTCCGCAGCCAGCGTCTTGATGATCGCGTTCATCCCCGGCGTACCGACCCAGGCATCCGCGCCCGCAGCCGGCCAGCGCGCCGCGGACCCGCCTGCCTGCCAGCGGGCCACCTCGGCGGCAAAGTCCGGATCGCGCGCGGTGAAATATTGCGCGCCATGGTCGAAGAACGCCATTCCCAGCGCGGTCTCGGTGCGCCGGGTCGACATCCGCCCGCCCGGCCCGCGCGCCTTGTCGAACAGCGCGACCTCGTGCCCGGCGTGCTTCAACGCGCCTGCCGCGGTCAGCCCGGCCAGCCCCGCTCCGATGATGGCGATCTTCATGTCGGTTATCTCCGCAGCAGGAACACGGCGTGTTCGGCGAGCAGATTGGCCATGCCGCGCGAGGTCTGCTGGTCGCCCGACAGGAACCATTCGCCATCGCAGGTCCAGCCGCGCTGCGCGATCAGCTCGCGGAAATCGTCGATGGTGACATGGTGGATGTTGGGGGTTTCGTACCAGGCTTCGGGGATCAGCCGGGTGACCGGCATCCGTCCCTGGGTGAGCAGCGACATGCGGATGCGCCAGTGCGCGAAATTGGGGAAGCTCACGAACGCCTGCCGCCCGATGCGCAGCAGCTCTTCGAGCACCTTGTGCGGCGCGCGCGCGGTCTGCAGCGTCTGGCTGAGGATCGCATAATCGACGCTGTCCGAGGGATAGTCCACCAGATCGGTATCGGCATCGCCCTGGATCACCGAGAGCCCGCGGGTCACCGCCGCGCTGACGTTCGCAGGGTTCAGCTCCAGCCCGCGCGCGCGCACCTGGCGGGAGTCCCGCAGCGCCGCCATCAGCGCGCCATCGCCGCAGCCGACATCGAGCACCCGCGCGCCCGGGGTCACATTGTCGGCGATGATCCGCAGGTCCGGGCGCAGGCCGGTCACGTCGAAGCTCCGGCGCGCAAGAAGCCATCGACGATCCGGTTCATCTCGGGGCATTCGAGCAGAAATGCATCATGGCCGAAGGGCGAGGACAGCTCGACAAAGCTCACCTCGGCGCCCGCAGCATTGAGCGCGTGGACGATGCGCCGCGATTCGGCGGTGGGATAAAGCCAGTCGGTATCGAAGCTGATCAGGCAAAAGCGCGTTTTCGTCCCCATGAACGCGCGCGCCAGCACGCCGTCATACGGCAGCGCGAGATCATAATAGTCCATCGCGCGGGTGATATAGAGATAGCTGTTGGCATCGAACCGATCGACGAAGCTGATCCCCTGGTGGCGCAGATAGCTCTGGATCTGGAAGTCGGCATCGAAGCCGAAGCTGCTGCCCCCCGTCTGATTGGCGCAATCCTGGCCGCTCTTGTCCTGCAGCCGGCGCCCGAACTTCTCGGTCAGACCCGCTTCGGACAGATAGGTGATGTGCGCCGCCATCCGCGCGACCGCGAGCCCCGATGCGGGCACATCGCCATCGGCATAATAGGCCCCCTTGCGCCAGCGCGGATCGGCCATGATCGCCTGGCGCCCGACCTCGTGGAACGCGATGTTCTGCGCCGAATGCCGCGCGGTCGAGGCGATGACGAGCGCGGCGCGCACCCGGTCGGGGTACAGCACCGGCCAGCTCAGCGCCTGCATGCCCCCCATCGACCCGCCGATGACCGCCGCGAGCGTTTCGATGCCCAGATAATCGAGCAGCAGCGCCTGCGCGCGCACCATGTCGGCGATCGACAGCACCGGAAAATCCATGCCCCAGGGCTCGCCGGTCGCAGGATTGACCGTCGCGGGGCCGGACGAGCCCATGCAGCTGCCGATGACATTGGCGCACACGATGAAATCGCGCTGCGGATCGACCGGCTTGCCTGGACCCACCAGCCGCTGCCACCAGCCGGGCTTGCCGGTGATCGGGTGGGTCGAGGCGACATATTGATCGCCGGTCAGCGCATGGCAGATCAGCACCGCGTTGCTCTTGTCCGCGTTCAGCGTGCCATAGCTTTCATAGGCGATCTCGACCGGCGCCAGCGCCGCACCGCAATCGAGCGGCAGCGGACCGAGCAAGGTCACCCGCCGGTCCAGCCCGAAACGGGCGTCGTCTAGAGGTGCAGAAGCGCTGGCCATGGCCCGTGCGATTGGCGGCAAGGTGGGCGGCTGTCAATGGGGGGCGGAATGCGACAGCGAACCCCGCTATCATTGTCGTCACCCTGAACTTGTTTCAGGGCCCATTTCTCCTCACGCAGCTTCGGTCCATTCGGCACGATGGGTCCTGAAACAAGTTCAGGATGACAGAAGCAGGGCGCGCGGCGCCTTACCGCACCCTGTTCTGCGTCCCCATCCCCGCCGTGATGAACAGCGCAGTCGCGATGCCGTCGACATCCGCAGTATGCCACACCCCCGGAGGGTTGATCGCATAATCGCCGGGGCCAAGCTCGAGCGTCGTCACCGTGCCGTCCGCATGCTCCTGATGCAGCGTCATCCGCCCTGCGGTGCACAGCACCATCTCGTCGCCCGCCGGGTGCATTTCCCACATCGTCCAGGGTGCATCGAACGTGAACTGGGTGACCAGCCGCCCCTCGGCACCATCGGCGCGGGTGCGCGCCTCGTAACCTTCGTACCACTCCATCCCGCCATCCATCGGCGGCTGCGAAATGGCGTTTGCGCCAAGGCCCAGATGGACCGGATGGGTGGATATGGACCGCACCGTCATCGCATCCCCTCCTGCATCACCCTGCGAAGAAATTGAGCTCCAGCAACACGCCATTGGGATCGAGCGTGAAGATCTGGCTGAGGCCGATCGCACTCACCGTGTTGACCGAATACTCCGCGCCCCTCGCCTGCAGCCGCTGTTCCATCGCGTCGAACCCTTCGCAGCGAAAGGCGATGTGGTGGATCGACCCGGTGGGCCCCGGCGCGACATCGCGCGGAAAGGTGCGCGGGCAGTCCACGCTATTGATGTGCACCACCGCCTGGCCGCCCCGGTCATACGCCCATTGGGCGTTGTCCGGCGTCAGCGGCGGCGGCGCATTGCGGATCTCGAGGTCGAGCAGCTCGGCATAGAAAAGGGCGGTGGCGGCCAGATCCTGCGCGATGATGTTGACATGATCGAGCCGCTCCACCGTCATCGCGCGTCTACTCCCACACCGCTTCGGGCGGCAGGCTCATCAGGATGGCGTCGATATTGCCCCCGGTCTTGAGCCCGAACAATGTGCCGCGATCGTGGATCAGGTTGAATTCGGCATAGCGCCCACGCCACACCAGTTGCTGGTGCTTGTCGGCGGGGGTGAATTCCTGCGCCATCCGGCGCCGCACCAATGCGGGGAAGATGTCGAGAAATGCGCGCCCGACGTCCTGGGTGAACGCGAAATTGGCATCGAACGTCGGCTGGTCGGTGCATTCGAGATGATCGTAGAAGATGCCGCCGACGCCGCGGTGCACACCGCGATGGGGGATATAGAAATAGTCGTCGGCCCAGGCCTTGAACCTGGCATGATAGTCCGGATTGTGCGCATCGCACGCAGCCTGCATCCGGGCGTGAAAATCATCCGTATCTTCGGCGTAAGGCAGCGGCGGGTTGAGATCGGCTCCTCCGCCGAACCATGCCTTGGTGGTGACAAGGAAACGGGTGTTCATATGCACCGCGGGTACGTGCGGATTGGCCATATGCGCGACCAGGCTGATTCCGGTGGCGAAGAATCGCGGGTCCTCGCCCGCGCCGTTGATCGATTTGGCGAACTCTTCGCTGAACCGGCCCTCGACGGTCGAGACGTTGACTCCCGCCTTTTCGAACACCTTGCCCTTGATCAGCCCGCGCACGCCGCCGCCGCCATGCGATCCATCGGCCTCGGTCCGGTCCCATGCGGAATAATCGAACTCGGCGTCCGAGCCCGCCTCGCGCTCGATCGCGGTGAATTCGGCACAGATTGCATCGCGCAGGCTTTCGAACCAGCCCCGCGCCGCCACTCTCTGTTCAGTCCAATCGGTCATCATGCTCCCCTGCGCTGGCGTACGCCTTCATGCATCGCCCAGCTGCCGTGTCTGCCGCAGCGCCTCGCCAAGCGCAATCCCGGTTGCAACCGATATGTTGAGCGATCTGAGGCCGGGCGCCATCGGGATGGTGGTGGCAAGCTCGCACGCATCGCGCACATGCGGCGGCACGCCGGCGCTTTCCGACCCCATCAGCAGGATGTCGTCATCGCGGAATTCGGTGCGATAGATACTGGCGGGCGCATGCGCGCTCATCAGCACCAGCCGCGCGCCCAGGCCCTTGCGGAACGCCTGAAACGCCTCCCAGTCGGCATGGCGGCGCATTTCGGCCAGCGGGCCGTAATCCATCGCCGCGCGCTTGAGCCTCTTGTCGTCGAACACGAAGCCGCACGGTTCGATGATCTCGACCGGAACCGCCATACAGGCGCCCAGCCGCAAAATGGCCCCCACATTTCCGGCGATGTCGGGTTGGTACAGAGCGATGCGCATGCCCCTGCTTTAGCGCTGTGGACGGCCAAGTCACGCAGCCGATGGGCCGGTCGCGCAATTTTGTGCGCGCCATCATCCGTCATTCATGAAAACTATGCTGCGCCGCGCCAATTTCGTTGTTGGCAAAATGACGTTTTTGCGTCTATCAGGCCCCCAATCATGCGGACGGGCGAAGGGCAACGCCGTGCCATGCCGCTTTCAGCATCGAAAAAATCAATCAACTTTTCAATAGCTTGAGGGTCAGGTTAGCGACATGGCAGAACAAGTAACCATGAATCAAGACGGTAGCGCGGCCATCGAATCCGATGGTGTCCGTCGCCGTGACTTCATCAACATTGCAGCGGTCAGCTTTGCAGGCGTTGGTGCAGCCACGGTTCTTATCCCGCTGATCACGCAGATGGCGCCCAGCAAGGACGTCCTCGCCCAGGCCTCGACCGAAGTCGATGTTTCGGCGGTGGAACCGGGCCAGGCGATCAAGACCGTGTGGCGCAAACAGCCGATGTTCATCCGCAACCTGACGCCGGCCGAAATCGACGCCGCCAACAAGGTGGACGTCAACTCGCTGCGCGATCCCCAGTCGCTCGCCGACCGTACGCTGGAAGGCAAGACCAACTGGCTGGTCACGCTGGGCGTGTGCACCCATCTGGGCTGCGTGCCGCTGGGCGCGGCGCAGGGCGAGGTGAAGGGCGAGTTCGGCGGCTATTTCTGCCCCTGCCATGGTTCGCATTACGATACCGCTGCACGGATCCGCAAAGGTCCGGCCCCGACCAACCTTGTCGTGCCGGAATATGAATTCCTGTCTGACACAGTCATCAAGATCGGTTGAGGAGCATAGAAGATGAGCTTTTCCTGGGCCAAGCATTACGAACCGAAGTCCGATCTGACCAAATGGCTGGATCAACGCCTGCCGCTGCCGCGGCTGGTCTATGGCGCGATCGGCGCCGGCTATCCGGTTCCGCGCAACCTGAACTATTTCTGGAACTTCGGCGTTCTCGCCGGGGTCGCCCTGGTCATGCAGATCGTGACCGGCATCATCATGGCGATGCACTATGCGCCCAACGCATTGGTCGCCTTTGATTCCACCGAACACATCATGCGCAATGTCAACTGGGGCTGGATGCTGCGCTACGCGCATGCCAACGGCGCCAGCTTCTTCTTCATTGTCGTGTACATCCACATCTTCCGCGGGCTGTATTTCAGCTCGTACAAGGCCCCGCGCGAAATGATCTGGCTGCTCGGCCTGGTCATCTTCCTGCTGATGATGGCGACCGCCTTCATGGGCTATGTGCTTCCCTGGGGCCAGATGAGCTTCTGGGGTGCCAAGGTGATCACCGGCCTGTTCGGCGCGATCCCGCTGGTCGGCGAGCCGATCCAGACCTGGCTGCTGGGCGGATTTGCGCCCGACAACGCCGCGCTGAACCGCTTCTTCTCGCTGCACTATCTGCTGCCATTCGTGATTGCCGGTGTCGTTATCCTGCACATCTGGGCGCTGCACATTCCGGGTTCGTCGAACCCCACCGGTGTGGAAGTGAAGTCGGAATCGGACACCGTGCCGTTCCACCCCTATTACACCGCCAAGGACGGCTTCGGCCTGGGCGTGTTCCTGATCCTGTTCTGCTCGGTGCTGTTCTTCGCGCCGAACTTCCTGGGCCATGCGGACAACTACATCCCCGCCAACCCGCTCTCGACGCCCGCCCACATCGTTCCCGAATGGTATTTCTGGCCGTTCTACGCGATCCTGCGCGCCTTCACCTTCGACTTCTTCATCGTGCCGGCCAAGCTGCTCGGCGTGCTGGCGATGTTCGCCTCGATCCTGCTGCTGTTCTTCCTGCCCTGGCTGGACCGTTCGCCGGTGCGTTCGGGCAACTATCGTCCGCTGTTCAAGATCTTCTTCGTGATCCTGGTGCTGGACGTGCTGCTGCTGGGTTATCTGGGTGGCGCGCCGGCTGAAGAACCGTTCGTGATGCTCAGCCAGCTGGCTTCGGCTTATTACTTCGCGCACTTCCTGATCATCCTGCCGATCATCGCGAAGATCGAAAAGCCCAAGCCCCTGCCCTTCTCGATCACGGAAAGCGTGCTCGGCCGGGACAGCATCGGCACCGCTGGCGGCCCCGCGCTGCAGCCCGCCGAATAACGCCAGACGCTAAAAGGAAAGTCATTCGACATGATTCGCATTGGTGCATTTTTGGTGGGGCTGTTCTTCAGCGGCTGGCTGCTGGTCTCGTTCGGTGTAGGCGCGGTCGCCTATATCAGCGAGCCGCCGCAGGAAACCGCAGAGCATGCCTTCCACGAACACCCCAAGAAGCTGTCGCTGAGCAGCGATGGCCCGATGGGCAAGTTCGACCGCCAGCAGCTGCAGCGCGGTTTCCAGGTCTACAAGGAAGTCTGCTCGGCCTGCCATTCGATGCGGCTGGTTGCCTTCCGCAACCTGGGCGAGCTTGGCTATAACGAAGACGAAGTGAAGGCGATCGCCGCGAACTGGCCCGCCCAGACCCCGTCGATTGATCCGGCTACCGGTGAAGCCACCACGCGCAAGCCGCTTCCGGCCGACTTCATCCCTTCGCCGCACGCCAACGAAACCGCTGCCCGCGCAGCCAACAACAACGCCCTGCCGCCTGATCTTTCGCTGATCACCAAGGCGCGTCATGGCGGAGCAGCCTATATCTACTCGCTGCTCACCGGTTATCAGGAACCGCCGGCGGAACTCGCCAAGCGCTTCCCCGATGCCATGCCGGGACCGGGCCTGAACTATAACCCCTACTTCGCGAACCTGAACATCGCGATGGCCAACCCGCTGGGCAGCGACGGTATCGTCACCTACTCGGACGGCACCAACGCCACCCGCGAGCAGATGGCCAAGGACGTGGCAGCGTTCCTGGTGTGGACCGCAGAGCCCACGCTGGAAAAGCGCCACCAGACCGGCTGGGCCGTGCTGATCTTCCTGATCATCGCGACGGGCCTGGGCTATATGGCCTATCGCAACGTGTGGGCGGGCGTGAAGCACTAAGCCTCGCATCACACTCCACCGCAGACAACCGATCCGGCCCGGAAGTGCAGACTTCCGGGCCGGATTGCGTTTTGGGGGGCGAGCACTCTCCTGCGGTGCGCGGCCGAGCGCTGCGGGCCGTGATGCCTGGCTAGCGCCAGTTGAGAGGTGGTGCTGTGTAGTGGCCCCGGCGTCGCCGCTCGACGCGCCAGTCGACCAGGCGCACCGCAATCAGCCACCGCACGCCGGGCGCGAACAGCGCATCAGGAGACGGATGATGTGGGACTGCGCTCGGTGGCGCCAGGGCCAGGGGCCCTCTCAGCTGTCGTGCAGCGCCTGCCGCAAGCGCTTGCGGATCAGCCAGTCTTCCAGGATCCGCCCGGCGACGAACAGCACGGCAAAGATCGCGGCAAAGACATAGGCAGCGGTCGGCGAATGCTTCTTGTCCTTGGCCTTGTCCTTCGCCTTGTCCTTTTCGTCCTTTTTCGGCTTTTCAGGGGCCGGTGCGCCAAGGAACTGATCGATCGGGTTCAGCGTCTGGACCTTCTTTTCCTTCGCCTCCTGCTTGGCCTTTTCGGCTTTCAGTTCGGCTTCGGTCGGGGGGCCTTCCAGCACGCCGATGCCGACGATCATCTGGCCGAAGGCGATGAACAGCAAGGGCGCGAGCAAGCAGAACAGCAGCGCGCGGCTGTACAGCCGATAGCGCAGCACCGCGCCGTCCGCGCCCTGCTCGATCTGCAGCGCTCCTGCATCGAAGATCGACATCCTGTCCTGCGCGGCCTGGTCCTTCTTGGTGAACACCAGGGTCTCGCCGCTGCGCTCGCAGCTGGTGCCGGGCTGCTGCAACAGCGGATCAAGCCGCGCAAACGCCTCGTCCCCCGACTGGCCCGGCGGCAGGGGAACGCTGCCCCGGATGTTCCAGAGCCAGTCGATGAAGCGCAGGTTCATCTGAAATCCCTGCAACAAGGGTGTCTGCGGATGCGGATTATGGTCGCCGAGCGACTGGGCCTGGTCGATCATTCCGCCGCAATCGCATTGCTGTCGGCAAAGGGCGCATCGGGCGTGGCCTCGCGCTTGCCGAAGCGCTGCTTGGTCGTCTTCCAGCCTTCGGTGAAGGGGAACAGCATCTGTTCGCGGATCGACATGCGGCGGCCGCCTTCCATGCCCAGCAGTTCGGCCTCGCCATCGACACAGGTGCCGAAGATGCGGTCGATGAAGATGAAGTTGCTGGCATAGTTGCTGCGCGTCGCCTCGAAATCCTGCGAGTGGTGCAGGCTGTGATGCTCGGTGGTGTTGAACAGGAAGCGCCACCAGGCCGGCGTGTTGAAGCGAACGTTGATGTGCTGATACACCCCGATCGACATGCCGATCGCACCCGCGAGCAAGGCGGCCCGCGGCAGGAAGTCAAACAGCCCGCCAATGCCCAAGCCGATCAGGAACAGCTCCACCGGGTTGCCTACCGCGCCCTTGTTGATGTTGAGCTGGGTGATGTAGTGGTGCACCGAGTGAGTCAGCCACAACGGGTACCAGTTGTGCATGCCGCGGTGCATCCAGTACTGGCCGAAATCGAACATGAACAGGATCAGGAACGCCTGGACCAGCAGCGGCAGCCCGGTGAACCAGCTGAATTTGCCCCAGTCATAGGTGTTCAGCAGCGATTCGATCAGCACATCGCTGCCGATGTAATTGTCGACCATGTTGAGGATGGTATAGCCCAGCCCGACATAGAACAGGTCGGTGACCAGCTCCTTCCAGGTCAGCTGCCAGCTTTCGAAGCGCGGGTTGACCCATTCGAGCACCAGCAGCAGCACGCGGAAGGCGATGCCGATGCCGATCGCGGTCGAGGCTTTGGCGATCGAGTTGGGGGCGTAGTACCAGAACAGCACCATCGCGAAGAGCACCGCAGGCTGGAAGTAAGTGAAGACGAACTGCTTGACCGGCCCGCCCTGCACCCGCGGGATGTTTTCCCAGCCGATGGTGACCGGCGATTGCCCGCCGATGATGCGATTGCCTACGCGAACTCCGTCCATATGCCTGTACTCGCAGTTGCTGACCCGGTGACCTTGGATAAGCCGCAGAAAACCGGGGCATCAGGATGATGAAATTCAACTTACCGTCGTGAAAACCGCCCCATCACGCCAGATGGCAATGCGGTATAGATCCCATAGATCTGGTCTATGTCGTCACTCCGCACGGGCGCCCACCGGCATGATGATGAAGTGGTCGTGCACCTGGCCCTGGTCGGGCACGTCGAGCCTGGCGGTGAGCCCCTGGCGCAGCTCGGCGATCGCGGCTGCGGGCAGTTCCAGCGCATGTTCGTCGGGATGGCTTGCCGCCTCGTGGGCATAATCGCGCCCCGGCGTGCGGGTCATCTCGATATGCGCGCCCAGCACCGCTCGGATCGGGTGCCGTTTGGCAAAGGCCGCCAGCCGGTCGATGCTCTTGCGGTTGTCGTCCAGGAAGTTGACCGGAATGTAGAGCCGTCCGGGATAGAGCGTATCGCCCGAGATCAGGAGCTTGAGCTGCGGATCATAGACCATGATCGCGGCGGCCTGATGCCCCGGGGTTGCCAATATGCTGAGCGCGCGGCCACCCAGATCGAATGTCGCAACATCGCCGGGCCACGGATCGATGCCGAAGAACGCCGCGACATCCGCCGGCTTCAACCCGACGACCACCGTGTCGGGCCGCTGTGCGAACGCGGCGTCCGCAGCGATATGGTCCCCATGGGAATGGCTGTGCGCGACGATCAGCGGGATCGCGCTGCGCTTGTGCGCGGCCAGCCATTCGGTGATCAGCCGGTCGACGGTCGGCACGATCTGCCCGCCGTCCGCGCCGCTGTCGATCAGCAGCACCTTGTCGCGCCCGAACAGCAGATAGAGGAACGGCGCCTCGAAATTGCTGTGGACCGATTGGCGGATGACGAAGGTATCCGCGTCGAGCGCCTGGACCTGGGTGGCGGGTTCCGCGCCGTTTGTGCCGTCGATCCAGCGCTCGGCAAACAGCCGGGCAGGCGCTGCGGTTTTTGCCCCGGCTGAAGGGGTGCCTGCAAGACACCCCGCCAGCAGAACCGCCGCGCCCAGCCTGATGAAAGGTTGCAGACCCGACACCCGCACAGCTCAGTACTTGAACCGCGCTTCGATGCCGAAGGTGCGGGGGTTGATGACGTTCTGCCGGAAGTAGCGGAGCCGCACGCCACCGTTCAGGCCGACGCGTGACCGGTCGTTGGAAACCGAGCCCACCGCATATTTGTCGAAGATGTTGCCCGCGAACACGCCGATGCTGAACTTTTCGGTGTCATAGAACACCGAGGCACGGTGCGTGGTGAAGCCGGGCAGCTTGTCACCAAAGGCACGGTCCCAGCCAATACGGGTGACGACGCTGCCCCGATAGGTTGCGGTCCAGTCGGCAACGATGCTGCCTTCAGCAAAAGGCGCCGTATAGGTGGCCCCCAGGCTGCCACTGTTCCTTGCCGATCCGGGCAGGCGGTCGCCCGCAAGCGCATCCAGCCGGATGGGACGGCTTGGATATGTCCCGGCGGGGCTGTTGACCGCTATGAGCGCGGGAACATCCTGTGTGAGCCTTGCATCCAGATAGGCATAGGTTCCCTGGATCGACACCCGTGGCACCGGCCGCAGCTGGAACGAGGTTTCAAATCCTTCGGCCTTGCCCTTGCCGCCATTGACGGTAATCCCGACAACCCCGTTGATCGTCGCAGAACCGACCTGAATACCGTCCCAGTCGATCGTGAACGCATTGGCGTTGACCGTCAGCATTCGGTTGAACAGCTGCGCGCGGACGCCAATTTCAATGTTCTTGGTTGTATCCGGCAGGAACTGTTCCTCTTCCGGCAGAGCGCACACCGCCTGTTGGCCCGGTACCAGTGGTCCGCAGGGTGCCACAGAGTTGGGACCGCCAACGCGATAGCCCTTGCTGTAGGTGGCGTAGAGCATGATGTCGGGCGTGAAGTTGTAGGAACTGTTGAATTTCCACACCCAGCCATTGGCCCCGGCATCCCCGCCAGCCGGCGGCAGATCGAACGGACTGATGGGATCGCCCAGGATGGGCAGCACTGCGCGGCCCGCAATGGACGAAGTATAGTCATAGTAGCGCGCGCCTGCCGTTACCTGCCATTCAGGCGTGATCCTGAAGGTGCCCTCGCCGAAGATCGCCTTTTCGGTCACTTTCGACCGGGTGAAGGCTGCATATTCGACCTCGTCTGGATTGGGCTGCGTTCCGAACGCTATGAAAGGGTGGTTGGGCAGGCGTTCACGACCAAAGCTGTCGAGCCTCTGTTCGTTGTAGAAGCCGCCGAGCACCCAGTTGAACGGGCCACCATGGCGCGAGACGAAGCGGATTTCCTGGTTGAATTGCTTGCGGCGATTCTGGTTCTCATTGAAGCCCGCAAAGGCCGGGAACGATTCGTAGCCATAATCGAGGTCGAGCAGCAGGTCGGTAATGTCGCTGCTCGTGTTGTTCTTGACATCGGTATAGGCGGTGGTCGCGACCAGATCGGCAATATTGCCGAGATTGGCGTTGATCTCGACGCTGGCAAGGTGCGCCCGGCGCTTGACCGGTTCGAGAAAGCGGACCGCGCTTTGATACCGGCCGGTGCCGAACACGCCATCGCTGTTGTACTGGCCGCCATCGGTCTTGGTCTGCTGGAAGGCGTAAGTGAGGATGACCTTGAAGTCTTCGCTCGCCTGATACAGCAACTGGTTGCGGGTGGTGATGGTCTTTTCGAAATTGACGTCGTTCTCGCGCCGCAGATTTGCCGCATAGCCTGCCGGGGTGACGAAATTGGGCCCGTTGGGCTGGGGCAGCGAAATGCCGGGACGCTGCACCAGCAGCGGATAGTCGATAAAGCCGGGGTCGAAATAATATCCCGTGGCCGACCGAAACGCGAGGTGATCCTTGATGATCGGGATGTTGATGACCGCGTCAGCCTGATAGCCCAGATCGCCGCTATGCTGCTTGGCGTAGAAGCGGCCGTGCACCTCGCCTTCGAAGGTATCAAGGTTCGGCCGGTTGGGGATGTTGCGAATGGCACCTGCCAGGGTGCCGAGGCCGTACAGCGTCCCTTGCGGACCCAGCAGGACTTCCACGCGCGCAATGTCGATCAGCTTGAAATCGTAATAGAGCGGCACTTCGCCCAGATAGATGCCAAGCGCGTTGTCGAAGGAATCCCCGGTTGCGCTCGAATCCGACGCATTGAGGCCGCGCAGCACGATGCTGCCGGTGGAACTGGGCCCGGTATCGACGATGGTGATACCCGGTGTGAAATCGGAGATGTCGCGAACGTCATCGATCCGCTGCTTTGCCAGCTCGTCCGCGCCGATCGCGCTGATGTTGATCGGCACGTCCTGCAGCGAGGTCGCGCGCCGGGTTGCGGTGACGACGATGGTGTCGGCGCTGTTCGGGGCTTCGGATTCCTGCGCGAACGCGGGACCGGTGCCAAAGCCCATCAGCATGGTTGCGCCAAGCAGTGTGTTGCGGAACATTTTTCGTGTCATTCGGACCCCCCTTATCGGTGAGCCTTTCGTGTGAATGACATCCTTCCCCTCTGGCGCTCTGGCTAGGCCGGCACCTTGTCGGCCGTGTTGCGGCCCTTGTTTTTGAGACAGAAATCGCTCCGGCCTTCGACCGCCGGATATCTGGCAAGGCGCCCTCCCAGGTCACCATGACCGCCTGCGAGGTTAAGGCTGCAGACCCGTGCACCCGGTTGATACCCGGCGGCGTGCATCAGCAGCACATCGCCGAAAAGAGCATCAACTGAGGCCTGGCCTTGGTCCACTCACCCTCGCTTGGAACTATCGATTTTCTTTCACCTGCCATCGCAGAAACGATGTGCTTAACGGTATGGATATTACGTAATGCGTCAAGCGTAATATTTTTGCACCTGCTCAGTATGAAGGAATTTCATGCTGCAGCGCACAAAATGACGCTTTTCCAAGCCGTTGCCCTGTCCGCGCATATCTCCGGAAATGCCCGTTTGAGGCGTGGGGCGAGGGCACAAGATCGCCGCACCGAATCACTTTGGCCGATTTGCAACACCAGGCCCCCTTCGACTCACCACGGCGCCTATCGCCCGACTTTGCCGAGAAAATGGCCTGCCGCTTCCGCTGTCGCAGGAGCTCAGGCCAGCCAGGGCACCGCCTCCGACGTCCGCCGCACGCTCCCTCTTCGGTATTACGCTTTTTTCTGCGGGTAATATTTTTCGATGGACAACCGCCACAACTGTGCGATGCTGCACTGCGAAAGGGGATCGAATCATGATGAGGCTTTTGGGCAAACTCGGCACCGCGGTGCTGATCGCAGGGTCTCTCATGCTGGCAGCCTGTTCGCAGGGCCCCGATCCCAAGACTGAAGCAAAGACCGAGTTCACCATCGGCTGGTCGATCTATGCCGGGTGGATGCCCTGGCCCTATGCGCAGCAGGCCGGCATCGTGAAGAAATGGGCGGACAAATACGGCATCACGATCAACCTGGTGCAGGTCAACGATTACGTGGAATCGGTCAACCAGTACACCGCGGGCAAGTTCGACGGGGTGACCGTCACCAACATGGACGCACTGACCATTCCCGCAGCCGGCGGCAAGGACACCACCGCGATCATCGTCGGCGATTATTCGAACGGCAATGACGGCATCCTGCTCAAGGGCGCCAATTCGCTCGCCGCGCTCAAGGGCCGCCAAGCCTATCTGGTCGAGCTGTCGGTCTCGCATTATCTGCTGGCGCGCGGGCTCGACAAGGCGGGGCTGAAGTCCCCCGACGTCAAGACCGTCAACACGTCGGACGCCGATATCGTGGCCGCCTTCGGTGCGCCCGATGTCACCGCGGCGGTCGCGTGGAACCCGCAGCTTTCGGTGATGAAGGCCGAGAAAGGCGTGAACCTGGTATTCAGCTCGGCCGATATTCCAGGCGAAATCCTCGATCTGATGGTGGTCGACACCGCCACGCTCAAGGCCAACCCCAATCTTGCCAAGGCGCTGGTCGGCATCTGGTACGAAACCGTCGCGCTGATGCAGCGACAGGATGCCGAAGGAAAGGCCGCGCGCGCCGCGATGGCCAAGCTTTCCGGTGCCAGCCCAGAGATGTTCGACAGCCAGCTGGCGACGACCTTCCTCTATGCCGACCCCAAGGCCGCGGTCGCTGCAACCACCTCGCCGACGCTGATCGAGACGATGACTTTGGTGCGCGACTTCAGCTTCTCCAAGGGGCTGTTCAAGGGCGCGAGCTCCGCAGACGATGTCGGCATCGACTTTCCCGGCGGCAAGACATTGGGCAATCCCGACCGGGTGACGTTGCGCTTCGATGACAGCTTCATGAAGCTCGCCGCCGACGGCAAGCTCTGATCGGTCGGCGGGCGGCAGGAGAGACAACGGGCATGCGCTGGGTCAACCTTCATCTGAGCCGCGGCCAGCGCGTCCTGCTGGGGGCAGTGCCGATCGTGCTGCTGGTGCTGGTGTATCTGGTGATGGCGGCGCAGCGCCATGCCGACAATCCGATGGACAAGATCCTGCCGCTGCCGAGCGCGATGATCACCGCGATGTCCGCGCTGATGTTCCAGCCGGACCAGCTCACCGGGCAGCTCACCTTCTGGGTCGATACGCTCGCCAGCCTTCAGCGGCTGGGGCTGGGGCTGGGGATCGCGACGATCACCGCGCTGGTGGTCGGGCTGGTGCTCGGAGTGCTGCCCCCGGTGCGCGCGACCTTCGGCCCGCTGGTCACCGGCATCGCGGTGATCCCGCCCATTGCATTGCTGCCGATCCTCTTCATCGCCTTGGGACTGGGCGAGACCGCCAAGGTGGCGCTGATCGTCATCGGCATCGCGCCCGTCATGGTGCGCGATATCGCAGCCCATGTCGGCGCGCTGCCACCTGAGCAGATCATCAAGGCGCAGACCCTGGGCGCAAGCTCGTGGCAGATCATGATCCGCGTCGCGCTGCCCCAGGCGATGCCGCGGCTGATCCATGCGGTGCGCATGGCGCTGGGTCCGGCCTGGGTGTTCCTGATCTCGGCCGAGGCGATCGCATCGGACGTCGGGCTTGGCTACCGCATCTTCCTGGTGCGCCGCTATCTGTCGATGGACGTCATCATCCCCTATGTCGCGTGGATCGCGTTGCTCGCCATCCTGATGGATGCGGCGCTGACCTGGACCGGCAGCCGGGCGTTTCCCTGGGCGACGGGAGCCAGCCATTGAGCGCGCCCGCACTTCCCGGCCCGATCCTCAGCCTGCAGAATGTGTGGGTCGAATATGGCGACAAGATCGTGCTCGAGCGGGTCGATCTCGATATCGCGGCGGGATCGTTCGTCTCGATCGTCGGGCCCTCGGGCGCGGGCAAGAGCAGCTTGCTGCGGATCATCCTGGGCCAGGAGCGCCCGACACGCGGTGCGATATCGCTCGATGGCGCGCCACTCGCGCCCGAATGCGGACCCGATCGCGGCGTCGTCTTCCAGCGCTATTCGGTGTTTCCGCACCTCTCGGCGCTGGGCAACACCGTGTTCGGGCTGGAGTGCGCGCAGGCGCCGCTGTCGGCGAGATTGTTCGGATCGGCCCGCCGCGCCGCGCGCGCCGAAGCCGAAGCGATGCTCCACGCGGTGGGGCTGGGGGATTCGATGCACCTGTATCCCGCGCAGCTTTCGGGCGGAATGCAGCAGCGGCTGGCGATCGCGCAGGCGCTGATCAAGCGCCCGCGCATCCTGCTGCTCGACGAGCCGTTCGGCGCGCTCGATCCGGGCATCCGCGCCGACATGCACAGACTGATCCTGTCGCTGTGGCGGGATTATCAGCTCACCATCATCATGGTGACGCACGATATCCGCGAGGCGTTCACGTTGGGCACCCGCGTGCTCGCGCTCGACAAGCGCCGCCACGATCCGCACGCGCCGCACCGCTTCGGCGCGACCGCGGTCTACGACATCGCGCTGCGCAAGGACCCTCAGCCCGAACCCGAAGTCCCGCCGATTCCCCTGCCCCAAGCCCAACCACAAGAGAGTGCCTGACGTGAGTACCGAACCCACAAGCCTTGCCCGGCTCTCGATGAGCCTGCCCGGCGAGCTGTTTCGGCAGCTCGACAACATGGTGGAGGAACGCGGCCTGCCGTCGCGCTCGCAGCTGATCGCCGAGCTGATCCGCCATGCGCTCGCCGAGCACGAGGCGTACACCCGCCCCGACGAGATGCTCGCGGGCACCATCACCATCGTCTATCGCGGCGATCGCGGCCGGGTGCGCCATCAGCTCGCGCAGACCCAGGCCGAGTATCTCAAGGAGGTCATCTCCTCGCAGCACGTCTTCCTCGAGGACGACCAGTCGCTCGAGGTGCTGCTGGTGCAGGGCCCCGCGGTGCGATTGAAGGATCTGTGCGATGCGCTGCGCCGGGTGCGCGGGGTGCATCAGCTCCAGCTCGTCACCACCACCGCGTTGCTGCCGCCGCTGTACGAGCCCGACGCAAACCTTGCCGAAGGAGCCGCCGCATGAGCGCTGTCCTTGCCGATCCCAACGCCGCGCGCGAGCACGCCCGGTCGATGGCGGGCACCAGGGTCGAGGCGATGCCGCTGCTGCCGCCGGTCGCCGCCGACCTGCCCGAGGGCGTCTCGCCCGACGATCTGCTCTGGGAGGAGACGATTGCAGCAGGCGGCTATGCCACGCGGCGGCTGGCGCGCGGCACCCGGTTGCGGCTGATCGACACCGGGGGCGATGCCTGCGCCGCACTGCAGCTGTTCAACGCCGAGATGCCGACCGAACGGCTCAATGTCGCCGACACCGTCAAGGTGCAGTGGAACGCCTATCTGGGCGCGGGCAAATTGCTGCTGTCGGACATGGGCCGGGTGCTGATGAGCATCCTCGAGGACGACGCGGGCACGCACGATGCGTTCTGTGGGACCTCGAACGCTACCACCAATGCCACGAAATACGGCGACGGCAGCAATAGCGGCCCCTGCCCCAATGGCCGCGACCGCTTTCTGCTCGGCGCCGCCAAGCACGGGCTGCAGCGGCGCGATGTCCATCCGTGCATCACCCTGTTCAAGGGCGCGAAGATCGCCGCAGATGGCGCGATTCTGCCCGAGATCGGCCCGTTCGCAGGCGGTCGCAGCGTGATCCTGCGCGCCGAAATGGACGTGATCGTGGTCATCGCCAACGTGCCGCATGTGCTCGATCCGCGTGCCGATTACACCGTCACCCCGCTGCGCGCGACCGCCTGGCGCGGGCCGGTGACCCGCGAAGACGACGCCATCCGCAATGCGACGCCCGAAGGCCAGCGCGCCTTCCTCAACGTCGAAGACTATTTCCGCCGCTGAAAGAAGGAGCCTGTTCCCATGAGCGTCGATCCCCATCTCGCCGGGCTCACCGGCACCGTCGTCCATGACTGCATCGTGCCCGCGCGCGCACCCTGGCTGCACCCCATCGCCGCCGGGCAGACGCTGCGCATCGTCGATCTGGAAGGCAACCAGGCGGTCGATTTCCTGCTCTATGCCACCGCCGACGATGCCGAGCGCTACAGCGCGCAGGATACGGTGGCGGCGCAGGGCAATCTGTTCCTGCGGCAGGGCACGGTACTGCGTTCGAATGAGGGCCGCGCGATGATGACCATCGCGGCCACCTCGGTCGAATACCACGACACCATCGGCGGCGCGTGCTCGTGCGAGTCCAACACGCTGCGTTATGGCCACCACACCAAGTCCGAACACGCCTGTGTCGAGAATTTCTTGGAGGCGAACCTGTCGGAAGGCCGCGGCAAGCGCGACATCGTCTCCAATATCAACTTCTTCATGAACGTGCCGGTCGAGGAAGACGGCGCGCTCGGCATCGTCGATGGCATCTCCGCCCCGGGGTTGACGGTCGATCTGCGCGCCGAGATGGACGTGACCGTGGTCGTCTCCAACTGCCCGCAGATCAACAACCCCTGCAACGGCTTCAACCCCACGCCCGTGCGCATGATCGTCACCGCATGAGCTTCGACACCGTCCTGATTGCCAACCGCGGTGCAATCGCCACGCGGATCATCCGCACATTGCGCAAGATGGGGCTGCGCTCGGTCGCGGTCTATTCGGAGGCCGACGAGGATTCGCTGCACGTCGCACAGGCCGACGAGGCGGTGTGCATCGGTCCTGCGCGCGCGTCCGAAAGCTATCTCAACGTCGCCGCGATCCTCGAGGCCGCGCGCCGGACCGGTGCGGGTGCGATCCATCCAGGCTACGGCTTTCTCGCAGAGAACGCCGAATTCGCCGAGGCCTGCGCCGAGGCGGGAATCGTGTTCATCGGCCCGACGCCGGACAACGTGCGCACCTTCGGGCTCAAGCACAGCGCGCGCGCGCTCGCCGCCGCGCATGGCGTGCCACTGGCACCCGGCACCGATCTGCTCACCGCCGAGGACGAGGCCGCGAGCGCTGCAGACTCGATCGGGTACCCGGTCATGCTCAAGGCGACCGCAGGCGGCGGCGGCATCGGCATGCGCATCTGCGAGGACGAGGCCGCGGTGCGCGAGGGCTTTGCCGCGGTCCAACGCCAGGGGCTGGGCAATTTCGGCGATGCGGGCGTGTTCCTCGAACGCTATATCCGCCGCGCGCGGCATATCGAGGTGCAGATCTTCGGCGATGGCGCTGGCCAGGTCGTCGCGCTGGGCGAGCGCGATTGCTCGCTGCAGCGGCGCAACCAGAAGGTCGTGGAAGAGGCTCCCGCGCCGCTGCTGCCCGCCGAGGTCCGCGCGGACCTGATCGCCGCCGCCATCCGGCTGGGCCAGGCCGCGAACTACCGCTCCGCCGGAACCGTCGAGTTCCTCTACGATTCCGAGCGCGAGCAGTTCTTCTTTCTCGAGATGAACACCCGGCTGCAGGTCGAGCACGGCGTCACCGAAGAGGTGATGGGGATCGATCTGGTCGAGTGGATGGTGCGCGGCGGCGCGGGCGATTTCGCGTTTCTGTCCGATGCGCCGAGCCAGCCCAGCGGCCACTCGGTGCAGGTGCGGCTCTATGCCGAAGACCCGGCGCACGATTACCGCCCGACATCGGGCACGCTGACCGCGGTCGATTTCCCCGCCGATATCCGCGCTGAAACCTGGGTGATGGCGGGCAGCACGGTCAGCGTCTGGTACGATCCGATGCTCGCCAAGCTGATCGTTCACGGCGACAATCGCGAAGCGGCCGTCACCGCGATGCAGGCAGCGCTCGACGCCAGCCGTATCGACGGCATCGAGAGCAACCTGCGCTGGCTGCGCGATGTCGTGCGATCGCCCGCCTTCGTCAGCGGCGAGGTCTCGACCCGCGCGCTCGATACCATCGAATATCACCCGCGCAGCATCCAGGTGGTGAGCGGCGGAACCGCGACCACGGTGCAGGACTGGCCCGGACGCCAGCGTCTGTGGTCGGTCGGCGTCCCGCCCTCGGGCCCGATGGACGACCAGTCTTTCCGGCTGGGCAACCGCTTGCTCGGCAATGCGGAAGGCACCGCCGGGCTCGAGGTCACCATTTCGGGCCCGACTTTGACCTTCAACGCGCCCGCGCGCATCTGCCTGACCGGTGCGGATTTCGGCGCGACGCTCGATGGCGTGGCGGTTCAGCGCGGCGAGGCCCTGGACATCGCTGCGGGCCAGACACTCGCGCTGGGGCGCGCCACCGGCGGCGGATTGCGCGGCTATATCCTGCTCGCCGGCGGGCTCGACATCGCGCCGTATCTGGGCAGCCGCAGCACCTTCGAGCTCGGCCAGTTCGGCGGCCACGCCGCGCGCCGCCTGCTCGCGGGCGATACGCTGCATCTGGGGAACGAGCCGACCGGCGCGCCGCTGCCCCGCGCAGCCATGCCCGACCTGCCCGGAGAATGGACGCTGCGCGTGCTCTATGGCCCGCACGGTGCACCCGATTTCTTCACCGATGACGACATCGACACCTTCGTCGCGGCGCAGTGGCAGGTGCACTACAACTCGAATCGCACCGGGGTGCGGCTGATCGGCCCCAAGCCGGTCTGGGCGCGCAAGGATGGCGGCGAGGCGGGGCTCCACCCCTCCAACATCCACGACAACCCCTATGCCATCGGCGCGGTCGATTTCACCGGCGACATGCCGATCATCCTCGGCCCCGATGGACCCTCGCTCGGCGGCTTCGTCTGCCCGTTCGTGGTGATCGCGGCGGACCGCTGGAAGATCGGCCAGCTTGCCCCCAGCGACAGCTTACGCTTCGTTCCGGTCAACGCGCACGATGCGTTTGCAGCCGACAGCCTGCAGCGACGCTTGCTCGCCACCGGCGACGGATGCGAGCTTGGCCCGGCTCGGCCGATCGCGACGCTGTCGCCCATCCTGGGCATGATCCCGCAAGGCCCGCAGCGCCCGCGCACCGTCTATCGCCAGCAGGGCGACCGCAACATCCTGGTCGAATACGGCCCGATCGTGCTCGATATCGAGCTGCGTATCCGCGTGCAGGCGCTGATGACCGAGCTCGAGCGGATGGCGCTGCCCGGCGTGATCGATATCGTGCCGGGCATCCGCTCGCTGCAGTTCCATTTCGATGGCGCGACGATGACCCAGGGCATGGCTCTGGCCGCCTTGATGGGCGCGGAGGAACGGCTGGGGGACCTTGAGGATTTCACCATCCCCTCGCGCATCGTCCACCTGCCGCTGAGCTGGCGCGACCCTGCGACCATCGAGACGATCGAGAAGTACATGGGTGCGGTGCGCGACGATGCGCCGTGGTGCCCCGACAACATCGAGTTCATCCGCCGGATCAACGGCCTGCCCGATGCGGCGGCAGTCGAGAACCTGATCTTCGAGGCGAACTATCTCGTCCTGGGCCTGGGCGATGTCTATCTCGGGGCGCCGGTCGCAACCCCGCTCGATCCGCGCCACCGGCTGGTCACCACCAAATACAACCCCGCGCGCACCTGGACCCCGCCCAATGTCGTGGGCATCGGCGGCGCGTATATGTGCATCTATGGCATGGAAGGCCCCGGCGGCTATCAATTGTTCGGGCGGACGCTGCAGGTGTGGAACACCTATCGCCAGACCGACGCGTTCACCGAAGGCAAGCCATGGCTGCTGCGCTTCTTCGATCAGATCCGCTTCTATCCGGTCAGTGCCGATGAGCTCACCGAATGGCGGCGCGACTTCCCGACCGGGCGGCGCTCGATCCGCATCGAGCCATCCGAGTTCCGGCTGGCTGACTATCGCGCATTCCTCGTCGACAATGCCGATGCGATCTCGGCCTTCGAGCACACCCGCCAGGCCGCGTTCGACGAGGAGCGCGCCGACTGGCAGCGCCGCGGCGAGTTCGACCGCGCCGATCCTGCCGAGGCCGAGACGGTCGCGGCGGGCGCGGTAGAGGTTCCCGAGGGCGCCGATGTCATCGAGGCCCCGTTCGGCGGCAGCGTGTGGAAGATGCTGGTCGCGGTGGGCGATATCGTCGAGGCGGGGGATGCGATCGCGGTCATCGAGGCGATGAAGATGGAATGCCGCGTCGACAGCCCCGGCGCAGGGACGATCAGCGCACTCTATGCGCAGGAGCGCCAGTCGGTGCAGCCCGGGGCGCCGATCCTCGCGCTGACGAGGCACGCATGAGCGCGCCGGGTCGCCTCAGCGCGAGCGCGATCGCGCAGGCGGTCGGCAGCGGGGCGACCAGCGCGGTCGCCATTGCCGAGGAAACGCTGGCGCGGCTCGATGCCTATGACAGCATCCAGCCGCAGATCTGGATCAGCCGCGCGGCGCCCGAGGCGCTGATCGAGACGGCGCGCGGCATCGATGCGCGGGTCGCGGCGGGCGAAACATTGCCGCTCGCCGGCGTGCCGTTTGCGGTGAAGGACAATATCGACGTCGCCGGGCTCGAGACGACCGCGGCGTGCCCGGCCTTCGCCTACCTGCCGGACGCCTCGGCCACCGTCGTCGAGCGGCTCATCGCAGCAGGCGCATTGTGCGTCGGGAAGACCAATCTCGACCAGTTCGCCACCGGTTTGAACGGCACGCGCAGCCCTTATGGCAGCCCGCGCAACGCCTACAACCTTGCCTATGTCAGCGGCGGATCGAGCTCTGGCTCGTCGAGCGCGGTCGCCGCCGGGCTGGTCGCCTTCGCGCTGGGCACCGATACCGCAGGATCGGGCCGGGTGCCCGCCGCGTTCCAGCACCTGATCGGTTTCAAGCCCAGCAAGGGCCGCTGGAGCAACCGCGGCGTGGTCCCCGCTTGCCGCACGCTCGATTGCGTCACCGTGTTCACACATGATACTCAGGACGCGCGGCTGATTGACAGCGTGGCCGCGGGCTTCGATGCGGCCGACGCCTGGTCCAAGCCCCTCGCTGACCGTCCGATCGCGCGCAAGACCATTGGCGTGCCGCGCCGAGACCAGCGGGTGTTCTTCGGCGATCTGGAATCCGAATATCTCTACGATCGCGCGCTGGCCAGGCTTTCCGAGCTCGGCGACATCGTCGAGATCGACTACGCCCCGCTGCAGGAGGCCGCGCAATTGCTCTACAGCGGGCCCTGGGTCGCCGAGCGCACTGCGGCGATGGAGAGCATCCTCGCCAGCAACCCGCAAGCGATCGATCCCACCGTGCGCGAGATCGTCTCGGTCGGGCTGGAGACGCGCGGGGTCGATCTGTTCAACGGCATCTACCGCCTCGCCGAACTGAAGCGCCACGCCGACACGCTGTGGGAGAGCATCGACCTGATAGCCTTCCCCACCACCGGCACAACCTACCGCGTCGCCGAACTCGCCGCCGCGCCGATCGCGCTCAACAGCGCGCTGGGGTTCTATACCAACTTCGTCAACCTGCTCGACATGGCCGCTTTGGCCGTTCCCGCAGGAACCCGCGCCAACGCCACCGGCTTCGGCATAACGCTGATCGGCCCGGCGGACACCGACCGCGCGCTGCTTAATGTCGCCGACGCCTATCTTTCCATCGCCGATCTTCCCCCACCACCCCCGCTCGATCTGGAGGGCAAAATGCAGACCGTGAAACTCGCCGTTGTCGGCGCGCACTTGAAAGACATGCCGCTGCACTGGCAGCTGACCTCGCGCGACGCGACCTTCGTCGGCGCGTTTCAGACCGCGCCCGAATACCGGCTGTACGCGATCGCCAACAGCACCCCGCCCAAGCCCGCTTTGGTGCACAGCCCCGACGGCGCGGCCATCGCAGTCGAGGTCTACGAACTGGGCGTTGCCGAGTTCGGCAGCTTCGTGGTCGAGGTGCCGCCGCCGCTCGCGATCGGGACGGTGACATTGGCCGACGGCAGTTCGGTCAAGGGCTTCGTCGCCGAACCGCGCGCGCTGACCGGGGCGCAGGACATCACCGATCTGGGCGGATGGCGGGCGTATATCGCGCAAATCACCTGATTTTTTCCGGCACCACGAAAGGGCAGACGATGCAGACACTTCGCATGACGGCCGCAGCACTCGCAGCGGGGATTTCCGCCCTCTCTCCTGTGGCACAGGCGCACCCCGAGCAGGTGATCGACGTGCCTGGCTTTGCCGATTTCCTCGTGGTCGATGGCGACAGCGTCTGGGCGACCAACGATGGCCGTGTCGAACGCTGGTCGCGCAAGGGCAAGATTGCCGGCGTGCCGATGTCCAAGCCCTGCGGCGCGATGGCGATCCTGGACGGCTCGCTGTGGGTGGCCGACTGCAAGGAGAAGGCGCTGGTCCGGATCGACACGCAGACCGCACAGAAGATCGCGACAATTCCGACCGGCCTTGCCAGCAGCGGCGAGCTCAACGTGGTCGCAGGTGCGGGATCGGTCTGGGTGGCGAGCGACAATGTCGCGGGCAAGGTTGCGCGCGTCGACCCCGCGACCAACACCGTCATCGCCAGCATCACCGTCAGCCCCGGGACCTGGTATCTCACCTATGGCTTCGGCGCGGTGTGGGCGGTGAGCAGCGAGAGCAAGACAGTCCAGCGCATCGACCCTGCCACCAATAAGGTCACCAAGACCACGGCGCTCGGCAAGATCCCCGGCTTTCTGACCGCGGGCGAAGGCGCGGTGTGGGTGCAGGAACAGGGCGACGGAACAGTGGCCAAGATCGACCCCGAGACCGGCGCGGTGCTGGGCCGGGCGAAGGTCGGCGCGGTGCTGAAATATGGCGATATCGATACCGGCGCGGGGATGGTGTGGCTGCGCACCACCGAGGACCAGACCTTCGTCGCGATCGACCCGAAAACACTCGATGTCGTCGCGCGGCTGGGCAAGGCGGAGGGCAGCGGCGCGCTGCGCTATGTGTCGTCCGGGACCAGCGCCGGGCTGTGGACATCGGCGCACGACGTGCACACGCTGACCTGGTGGCCCGAGCCGATTCTCACGCCAAAGCCCTGAAATGCAAGGCCTTTAACGGGTAAGCTCGCCTATCCGCGACCGAGTACTCCCGGTCGCGGAATGGGCAGGAAAGGATCAGCGCAACGCTGCGACCTGGGTGGCCGAGGTGCTCGCGCGGGCAAGCCGGGCTTCGATCTGCGCGCGGACATCGGCGGCCACCGACACGCGGCATTCGCGGGTCTTGGCCTCTGCTGCGAGGTGGACATTGGCGAGACGCTCGCCGCACACCGCGCGCGCGGCCTGATCGACACGGATCGCGAGACGCTGCTGGCCATCGGCGGTCGACAGATCAAGCCCCTGCAGGTTGAGGATCGCCTTGTCCCTGGCGAAGGGGTTTTCGGATGCGGTGTTTTCGGTTGCGACAGCGGCGCCAGCCGAAAGCGCAAAGGCAAAGGTGGCGAGTGCCACAAGGCCGGTTTTCATGGTTCATCTCCTTGCGAGTGACAGATACGGCTCTGCGGCCGCTGGCGCACTGTATAGCGCCACGCAAGGAAACTTTCAATATAGTGCGCAGATTTGTTCTTTTATTACTTTGCTCTGACCCCGTTATTACTTCACCCGAACCACCAGCATCGCCAGATCGCGCTTGGGCGCCAGCATCCCTATGGGCAGCGGAGCTAATTGCGCGACATCTGCGACCGCCACCGAAATGCTCTGCGCATGCGGCGCAGACCAGGCGCGCACGGTGCTCACCGGAACCCAAACCCGCCAGTGGCGCGCGCCCTGCGTCTCGACCTCATGGCCGTTGATGCGGACCTGCGCAGTCGCATCGTCGCGGCGGCCCGTGACCTGCAGGCAGCTTTGCGCGCCGCATGCGACCAGCCGGGTGGCAGGCACGTGCCCGGCCAGCGCGGGGGCGGATATCGCCAGCAACGGGCTCAGCGCAAGCAGGGCAAATCGGGTCATAAGCGGGGTGCTCCGTGTCATTCGGTGGCGATGCCGTGCTGTTCGAAAAAGGCGCGGACGGGTTCCAGCACCTCGGCATGCCGCTTCCAGCGGGCGACCGAGTCGGAGTAGATCGGGCGGCGGACCTGCGCGGCGCTGGGGGTCGAGACGGGCGCCGCGTTCTCGTGGAAGCTCAGGCAGCTCTCGGACCAGTCGAGCCCTGCATGCTCGATCAGGCGGCGGGTCTGTCCCTGCTGATCGGCGATGAGGTCCTCATACGCGACTTCGAGCACCCGCCCGGGCATCTCGCGCGCCCACAGCGCCATCAGCCGGTCGAAGCGGACATAATAGGCCGCGATATCGAGCAGGTCGTAGCTGTAGTCGTAGTAACGCGAGCTGATCGCGAACAGGTTGCGGAAGTTGGCAAGCACCGTGTCCATCGGGTTGCGGCGCAGGCAGATGATCCGGGCATCGGGCAGCGCGCGCGCGATGAAGCCGGCATACTGGAAATTGCCCGGAAACTTGTCGGTGAAACGCAGCGACGGGTCGCGGCGGTGATGCCGCGCGCGCTTGAGATAATCGTGCCCGATCCGACCCATGTCGACCCGCGAGGCGGCCGCGATGGTCTCGGCGTCCAGTACGGTCCGGCTGCGCGTCGCCGCTGCCATCTTCACCGCCAGCGGCATCGCCTGGAGTTCGCCTGCGCTTTCCACGCCGGGGTGCGAGGAGATGATGCGGTCGACCAATGTGGTGCCGGTGCGCGGCATGCCGATGATGAAGATCGGTGCCTCGCGCGATGGCGCGTCGGCAGGCGCGGTGCGCACCGCCGGCCAATGCGCCTCGATCGCATCGAACGCGGCTGCATCGCGCGCGAAGCTGTAATCGAGCGTGCGGCGGTGCTCGCCATTGGCCGCGCACAGCATGTCGAGCGCCTGGTCAGGCTCGCCGATATCCTCGAGCTCCTTGGCCAGAGCATAGCCCAGCAGCAGCCGGTCGCGGCCGTCTCGCGCCTGGGCATGGATCCGGCCGAGCCGCGCAACATGATTGGCCCCGGCGCTTTGCTTGCGCAGGCTGGAGAGCAGGTGGTGCGCGCGGGCATGACCCGGCACCATCGCGATCAGCGCTTCCAGCGCCGCATCGGCAGCATCCACCCGGCCCAGAAAGTTGAGCGTGACTGCATGGTTGTAGCGATATTCGCTGTTGCCCGGCTCCAGCGCGACGGCATGGGCAAAGTGCACCAATGCTGCGGCATGATCCCCCAGCCTTGCATAGACGCAGCCCATGGTATCGCGGCTGAGCGCGTCTTCGGGCGGCGCCTTTTCCGCCGCACGCAGGGTCGCCGCCGCATCGCCGTCGCGCCGCACCAGGCAGAACAATTTGGCGAGCTGTGCGCAATATTCCCCGCGTGGGTCGAGCGCCACCGCGCGGTCGAGATGCAGCACCCCCGCCTGGATCCGGCCCTGGCTCGATTCGACCACACCCAGCAGGAAATGCGCCTCGGCATCGCCGGGGTTGTCCGCCATCAGCGCGCTCGCCAGCGCGTGCGTTGCCTGCAGGTCTCCCTTCGCCAGCGCCTGGCGCGCTGCATCGATCCGCCGGGAGCGCGTGACGATCATGCCGCCGCAGCGCCTCCCGTGCCCGAGCCATCCTGACCCGAAGGGCTGCGCGCCGGTTCGGCGGGAACCCCTCGCGATCCCCTGATCCGGTCGATCAGCGGCTGGAACGGAAAGATCGTCTGCTCCCAGATCGAGAGCCGCCTGCGATCATCCTGCCCCACCAGAACCCCTTCGCCCTCGCGGTAGGTGCCGAAGATGCGATCGAGCAGGATCAGCGAATTGCCGTAGTTGCAGCGGGTGTTCTCGTAATCGGTCGAATGATGCAGGCTGTGATGGCGGATGGTGGTGAAGACGTAAGAATACCAGATCGGCGGATTGGACTTCACATTGGCGTGCGCGAAGGTCGCGATGACATTGAGCGTGTTGAGCCCCGCAAACAGCGCGGTCATGTCGAAGTCGAACAGCGCCAGCACGCTCAGGCTGATCAGGAACAGCTCGATCGGGTTGCCCACCGCGCCCTTGGCGGCATTGAGCTGGGTGATGTGGTGGTGCGGCGCGTGGGTCAGCCAGAACGGCGTCGAATTGTGCATCAGCCGGTGCATCCAGTACTGGCCGAACTCCAGGATGACGATGACCATCATCACCTGCACCAGCCAGGGCACCTGCGCCATCCAGGTGGTGGAGATGCCCAAAGCGGTCTTGGCCGCGAGCAGCGGGTCCTCGGCCAGTGTCTTGCTCAGCCACGCAATCACTGTCGCGCTCAGCACCACGTAGAACAGGTCGGTGAAGAATTCCTGGGCATTCATCCGCCAGCCGCTGTGCCGCTCGTGCACGAACTCGAGCAGCAGGACGATCACCGTGATCGCCGAGGAGGTGACGATCAGCGTCCACGGATTGCCGGTCACCGCCTTGGGCGCATAGGCCCAGAACAGCAGCACCAGCACGATCATGAAAGGCGGGACAAGGTTGAAAACCCGGTCCTTCAGGCTTTCAGAAGGGATGACGATCGATGACATGCCGCAGCTCCGTTGTGGCGAAGAAGTCTGCGCTGCAGTGCATCATAAGGGCAGGGGCAAATCCTGAATGAAAGACATAGATACGGTCTATGCCCGGCGCAGCGCGCGCACTCTCCGGAAGACCTCGTCCCAGAACAGTTGCGTCGCGGTGTCGCGCGCAGGATCGGTGCGTGCGAGCAGATAGATGTCATAGCTGGGCTCGACGTCGGCATGCAGCAGCGGCCAAAGCCTGCCTTTGGCGACCTCGGCTTCCGCCGCGAGGATCGGCAGGAACCCGATGCCGACCCCCAGGGTGATCATGCGCTTGGCCTCGTTGATATCCTCCGCCAGTCCGCTCGCGCGCGTGCCCAGCCGGTTGCGGCGGCGCAGATGGGTGATCAACTCGATCTCGTCATCGCCGGTGAGCACGAAGCGTTCGTCCTTCAGGTCGCTCAGCCGGCTGATGCGATGCCCGAAATAGGGGCTGCTGCGCGAGCAATAAAGCTGCTGCCGCTCGACCAGCAGCGGCTCGTACATCAGGCTGCCGCGCACCGAGCTGTCATAGCCCACCCCGATCTCGACCTCGCCCTGTTCCAGCGCATCGAGCACCTGCCGCCAGGGCGACACCCGGATCTCGATATGGATATCGGGGTTGCGCCGGTGGAAGCTGGCGATCGCCTCGTCGAATTCGGGCGAGACCAGCCCCGAGACGATCTGGATGCGGACAAAGCCCTCCACCCGCTTGGTCGCCTGCGCGATCTGGTGCGGCATCATCCGCGCCGATTCGAGCATGTCCTCGCACAAGGCCAGCATCGCCTTGCCCGCCGTGGTCATCTCCACCCCGGTGGCGGTGCGGTGCAGCAGCGTGGTGCCGACATGCTCCTCGAGCCGCTTGAGCGCCGCGCTGATGCTGGGCTGCTGGCGATTGAGCGTGCGCGCCGCCGCACCGATCCCGCCTGCACGGACGATGTCGACAAAGGTGCGCATCAGGTTCCAGTCCACCCGGCTGGCGAATTTCTTGTCGATCAGCGGAATGCGGTCGCTCATTTCGGTGATTCCCCCCGCCAATCTATGGCACCGGGGCGGAGCATAGATGAAATCGATGGGATTCCAACAATGCGCTGTTATGCCGCTATGCCCCGCAGACCCTCGCCCACACGCCATAGCCGTGTCGGCTGCCGATCCGCGCATAGCATGACCATGCCGCAGCAAAGCGCGCATCGCCGCGCAGGAAGGCGAGATAGTCGAAAGGCTCGGCGCCGAAGAACAATTTGCGCCGGTTTTCGTCGATGAACACCCGCTCGGGCCGGTAGGCGATCAGGTCATCGACGATATTGCCGCGTGCCCGGTCGAGCACCTCGGCAAGCTCGCGGCACACCTGCCCGGCACAGTCGCCGCGCTGCAGCCGGATATGCGCGCCGGGCACCATCCAAGGCACCGGATAGCGGCTCACCCAACGGCCCGAAACCTGGTTGACCATCGGGAATGCCGCCGCAAAATCCGCGCTCAACACCGTGATCCGCATCCCGGGCTCGGGCACGAACGCGGCCAGATCGTCGGTGAGCGGGTTGCGATAGGGGCCGCGGGCGACCTGATGGCCCAGCGCCAGCAGCACGACCGCGCCGAGCAGCACCGCGAGCAGGCGATCATTGCCCCGCCAGGCGCGGCGCTGCGGAACGATCCATGCGACCACCAGCAGCAACAGCGCAGCCAGCGGCAGGACGTGATAGTCCCAGCCCTTGTGCTGAATGACATAGCAGGCCAGCGCGCCCGCCGCCCCCCCGAGCAGCGCGGTCAGCACCGGGTCGAGCGCGGCGCGGTGGCGCAGCGCGATCCATGTGGCGATCAGCGCCGCGCCGATCTCCGGCCGCAGCCACAAGCCGAGGGCACTGGTTTCATAAGCGGAATAGACCATCCGTCCGGTCGGAACGATATCGGCCAGATAGGCGGGGTGCGCCAAGGCGATCAGCCCCATATAGCCCAGCAGCGCGGCGCCGATCGCCAGATTCGGCCAATCGAACAGCCGCTGCCACCGCCGGTCGCGCGCAAGCCTTGCGAGCACGATCCCTGCGGGGATCAGCAGGAAATAGGGTTTGAGCATCAGCCCCAGCGCCGCCACCAGTCCGATCGCGATCCGCTCTGCAGGGGTGCAACGGGGCCCGTGATCGCCCAGCGCCAGCATCAGCAGATAGGGCATCGCCAGCATCAGCATCAGATGCTCGCGCTGGCCGAACTCGGCAATCGGCAGCACGAAAAGCGCCGCCAGCACCGCCGCGAACAGCATCCTGCGTTGCGTTGCAGCGAGCGCCGACCCGGCGAGCAGGCGGATGATCCACGCGGCAGACAACGCTCCAAGGACGATGCAATAGCCGATAAAGCTGTATTCGGGGGATATCCCCAGAAAGCGCGAAACCAGCACCGATGGAACCGTGTGATAGAAGACGAGCGGGGGGCTGATCTCCATGATGTCGCGATACAGGCTTGCACCGTCCAGCCAGTTGTTGGTGGACAACAGGTACCAGCTGGTATCGTGGTTGAGTGCAAACCAGGGCAAGAACAGGGCTGCTGCGACAACCGTCAGCGCTAGCGCCAGAATTTCCGTCCGCACCTGTCCGTCACCGGTCATATAAAGGCTCCGAGACTGCACAGCACTGAGCCTCGAAGGTCAGCCCCGAGATCATGCCGCGACCCCGCACGCGGCAGCCCTGCCGGAAGACGCGGCCCTGCAAGGGTATTGCTGGCTCATCAACGCCATGGGTGGTCCGCCGTTCTGGTCTGTGCCAGGCCAGATAAGCGGATCATGGTTACCGAAAGGTAAAAGTGCAGTGTCTGTGCGGGGTTCAACCCATCAGAACGGGCATCGCCACATCGGCCTTGGGGCCGCGCCTATCTGCGCCGATACCTGAAGTACCACACCTCGTGTCCCTGCGCGCGCGCCTTAGCCTCATAGCGGGTTTCGGGCCAGCCGCCGGGGCGGACGAGAAAGTCCCGGGGCCGCTCGCACAGCCAGTCGAACTGCGGATGGCCGTTCATCACCATCATCGCATGCGCGACATAGATCGGGTGATCGGTGCCGAAGCGGAATTCGCCGCCGGGCTTCAGCTTGGCCGCGATCAGGTTCACCGGGCCCGAGTTCATCATCCGCCTTTTGGCGTGGCGCGCCTTGGGCCAGGGATCGGGGTGGAGCAGATAGACGAAGCTCAAGCTTCCGTCGGGAACGCGCTCGAGCACGTCGATGGCGTTGCCCATGTGCAGGCGGATGTTGGCAAGAGCGTGCTCGCGGACATGCTGCAGCGCGCCGACCACGCCGTTGAGGAACGGCTCTGCGCCGACAAAGCCGTGATCGGGCAGCATGTCGGCGCGATAGGCCATATGCTCGCCCGCGCCGAAGCCGATCTCGAAGTGCAGCGGGCGATTGTCGCCGAACAACCGCTCGGACGTGATCTCGCCGTCTTCAGGCACGGTGATCTGCGGCAGCAGCCGTTCGACCAGATCGGCCTGGCCGATGCGCAATTTGTGGTTCTGCTGGCGGCCATAGAGCCGCCGCACGGATACAGGATCACCGGGTTTGTACGCAGTCATGCGCCATGCGCTTAGCGAACGACGCTCGCGATGCAAGCGGCTATCGCCCGGCGCGCATGGGTGATTGACGTTTTCTATCGCTGTGCTGCGACGGTCCGAATGGCTTGCGGCTTGTGCCAAAGCCGGGTCTTATTTACAGTCGTGTCAATGACTGACAGCGCCCTCCCCGCCTCGCCCGGGTCCGTATCGAGCGACCAGCCGATCTGGACAACGCATTACAACCACCCTTGCGCGTGGGACCAGCAGTTCCCGCCGCTGTCGCTGCCCGAGATGCTGTTCCGCTCGGCCGAGCGCAAGGGAACCGCGCCTTTGCTCGATTTCATGGGCCGCAAGTACAGCTATGCCGAAACCGCACAGGGCGCGCGCCGGGTGGCCAAGGGGCTGCAGGCGATGGGCGTGGGCAAGGGCGACCGCATCGGGCTGTTCCTGCCCAACGTGCCGCATTATGTCGCGGCCTATTATGGCGCGATGGCGGCAGGGGCGACGGTGGTCAATTTCTCGCCGCTCTATACCGTGGACGAGCTGGCGCATCAGGTCGCCGACAGCGGTACGACAATCCTGTTCACATTGTCCGCAACAGCGCTGCTGCCCACCGCGCTCAAGGTGCTCGACCAGTCGGGGCTGGAGCGGCTGGTGGTGGGCTCGGTCGCAGGCGCGCTGCCGGCGGGCAAGGCGCTATTCTACCGGTTGTTCAAGGGCAAGGAGACCACCGAGCGGCCCGACGACCCGCGCATCACCAGTTTCTCGAAGCTGATCGCCAATGACGGTGAATATGCGCCGGTGCCGATCGATGCGACCCGCGACATCGCGCTGTTCCAGTATACCGGCGGCACCACCGGCACCCCCAAGGGCGCGATGCTCAGCCACCAGAACCTCTCCGCCAATGCCCGGCAGGTCAATGCGATCGATCCGCGCAAGGACGACGCCGACGACCGCATCCTGGGCGTGCTGCCGTTCTTCCACGTCTTTGCCAACACCTGCGTGCTCAACCGCACCGTGCTGAACGGCGGCGAGATCGTGATGCTGCCGCGCTTCGAGGCGGTGGCGGCGCTGAAGGCGATCACCCGCACCAAGGTTACCGCGCTCCCCGGGGTGCCGACCATGTACCAGGCGCTGCTCGACAACCCCCAGATCGCGAAGACCGATTTCGCGTCCCTGCGCGCCTGCATCTCGGGCGGCGCACCGCTCGCGGCAGAGGTCAAGGCGCGGTTCGAGGAGGTCACCGGCGCGAATGTGGTCGAAGGCTATGGCCTCACCGAAAGCAGCGGCGTGGTTTCGACCAACCCCTATGAAGGGCTCAACAAGCCCGGCACCATCGGCCAGCCGCTGCCCGGCACGATCGTGCGGCTGGTCGACAAGGAAGACCCAACGAAGCAGGTCGCCCCGGGCGAGCCGGGCGAGATCATCTTTGCAGGCCCCCAGGTGATGCGCGGATACTGGAACCGGCCCGATGCGGATGCCGAGGTGTTCATCGGCGAATTCCTGCGCACCGGCGATGTCGGGCAGATCGACGAAGACGGCTATATCCGCATCGTCGATCGCATCAAGGACATGATCGCGGTGGGCGGGTTCAAGGTCTTCCCCAGCCAGATCGAGGAGGTGCTGTACCGGCACCCTGCGGTCAAGGAGGCGCTGGTGATCGGAATTCCCGACCCCTATCGCGGCGAGAGTCCCAAGGCGTTCGTCGCGCTGCAGGACGAGGCCGAGGTCGATGGTCCGGCGCTGATGGCGTGGCTGAACCCACAGCTGGGCAAGCACGAGCGCGTCGCCGCAGTCGATGTCCGCGATGCACTGCCCAAGACGCTGATCGGCAAGCTCGACCGCAAGGAGCTGCGCCGGGCCGAGGGTATCGCCGCCTGATCGCCCCAAGCGCGATCAGGTTAACGCCCCTTGCCAAGCTGTCATGTGAGTGACACACTCATTCTGGTGGAGATGTTCAGACTCTGCCCGAGGCAATCATGGGGGACATGATGACCAATGCTATCGAAAGGCGGTTCGAGGCCGCGCGCTACAATTCCACGCTCGTCAAACCCGTCACGCCCGAGACGGTGTGGGAGCGACGGATCAGCAACCATGTGGCCTATGCGCTGCTCGCCTATACCGGCCTGCAGATCTTCGTGGTGATGGGCGCGATCAAGGGCGAGAGCATGTCGATCCTGCCCTATCTGGGTCTGGTCGTTCTGGTCGGCCTGGTCATTCCGCTGTGCCGACGGGTGGAAAGGCGCTGGCAGACGCTGTCGCGCAGCGATGCCTCCGAAGCCACGCTGACCGCCGCCTTCCGCAGCGACCGGCTGGGCATCTGGCTGTTCGCGATCGGCTTTCCCTTCGCCTTCGTGGCACTGGTCAAGGGTCTCGCGGCGCTGTTCTGAACCGCGCCGGTTCGATTGACCAACGTACACCAGCAGCCCGGGCCTGCGCGCTTTTGACATGGTCGGCGGCGTGGTCGGCCCGGGATTCTTGCCTGCCGTGATTTCCGAGTCGGGAAATGTTCCATTTCCCTCGAAATCCCTCTAAACGCTGCTGATGCAAACCCCCGAACAAGCCAGGGATCTGGCGCACGATCTGGTGTCCCGCGCGCTTGCCGCCGGAGCCAGCGCGGCCGACGCCGTCTTCGCCTGCGATGCCTCCACCGATGTGCAGATCCGCCTGGGCGCGCTGGAGGATGTCCAGCGGTCCGAAAGCGCCGCGATCGGCCTGCGGGTGTTCGATGGCAAGCGCTCTGCCAGCGTATCGGGCGCGGATGTCACGGCTGCGGGCCTTGCGACATTGGCCGAGCGCGCGGTGGCGATGGCGCGGCTGGCGCCCGAGGATGCCTATGCCGGGCTGGCGCCTGCCGAACTGCTGGCCCGCGGGCCGCTTCCCGCGCTCGATCTCGACGATGAGCAGGACCCCGACCCTGCGCTGCTGCGCGATCTGGCCGAGCGCTGCGAGGCGGCGGCGCGCGCCGTGCCCGGCGTCACCAACTCCGAAGGCGGATCGGCAGGCGCGGTGCGCTCGGTCATGGCGCTCGCCACCAGCCACGGCTTTGTCGGCAGCTATGGCGGCAGCCGCTATGGCATCGGCGCCAGCGTGCTGGCGGGGGCCGAGGGCGCGATGGAGCGCGATTCGGCATCGCACACGGTGCGGTTCCTGAGCGATCTGGAATCGCCCGAGGCCATCGGCCGCCGCGCGGGCGAGCGCGCGGTGGCGCGGCTGGGCGCGGGCAAGATCAGCAGCGGACCGATGCCGGTGGTGTTCGACCGCCGCGCGGGCGGATCGCTGATCGGATCGCTGATCGGCGCGATCTCGGGCAGTGCGATCGCGCGCAAGACCAGCTTCCTGCTCGACAAGCGCGGCAAGGCGATCTTCGACAGCGCGGTGACCATCCTTGACGATCCGCACCGGGTGCGGGGGCTGCGCTCGCGCAGCTTCGATGGCGAAGGCCTGCCCACCCGGCCTTGGCGCGTGATCGACCAAGGCGTGCTCACCGGATGGATGATGGACTCCGCCGCTGCCCGCCAGCTCGGCGAAGCGCCGACCGGCCATGCCGCGCGCGGGATCAGCGGCGCGCCCGCCACCGGTGCCAGCAACCTGCATATGGAAGCAGGGCAAGACAGCCCGCAGGCGCTGATGGCGGGGATCGCAACCGGCATCTATGTCACCGAACTGATCGGCATGGGCGTGAACGGCGTCACCGGCGATTACAGCCGCGGCGCGAGCGGCTTCATCATCCGCGATGGCCAGCTTGCCGAGCCTGTCAGCGAGATCACCATCGCGGGCAATCTGATCGACATGTTCGCAGCGCTGGTTCCTGCCGATGACCTCGAATTCCGCTATGCGGTCAACGTGCCGACGCTGCGGATCGACGGCATGGTCGTGGCGAGCAGCTGAGCGATGGCGGGGCGGATCACAACAGGGCTGATGCTGGCAGCGACCCTCGTGCTGGCATCGTGCGGCGGGTGGAGCGACAAGGGCCAGCCGCCGCGCACCGACGATCGCATCGTGGTGCAGCCGCAGCCGTCCTTGGTCACGGTGCCGGTGGAGGCCGAGCTCGGCGATCTGGCCCGCGCAATGGAACGCAACGTTCCGCGCCAGCTGTGGCGGATCAACCAGCGCGACCAGATCTGCGTCGCCAGCAAGGGGGTCGATCTGGGGATCGCCACGGTCAAGACGCCCAAGATCAAGTGCAACATCGTCGGCGAGGTCACCCGCGGATCGATCCGTGTCGGCGGATCGGGCAAGGAGCTGCGCTTTTCCTTCCCGCTCACCGCGGTCATTCGCGCCGAGGATATCGGCGGTATCCTCAAGCGCGAGACCGCCACCGCCAAGGCGATGGCGCATGCCGTGGTCCGACTGGAGCTTGAGAAGGACTGGACCCCGCGCGGCACCGTGAAGCTGAGCTATGACTGGCTGACCGAGCCGCATGTCGATTTCATGGGGCAGAAGATCAGGCTCACCGAACCGGCCGAGCGCGAGCTGGCACCGATCATCGCGAAGCTGGAGCGCGAGCTGCCCGGCGAGCTGGGCAAGATCGGCATCCGCCGCCAGATCGGCCAGGCCTGGGCGAGCGCGTTCACCTCGGTGGTGCTCAACGAGCGCAATCCGCCGGTGTGGATGCGGATCACCCCGCGCGAGCTGCAATATGGCGGCTATGAGGTCACCAATGGCCGGCTGCGGCTGCGGCTGGGGATGCGCGCGCTCACCGAAACCTATGTCGGCAAGCGCCCGAAGCCCCGCCCCGCGACCGCGCTGCCGCCGATGGCGCCGCTCGCGGGGACGCCGGGCGAGCTTGCCTTCTTCCTGCCGGTGTTCGCCGAATATGGCGAGCTCGAGCCGGTGCTGATCCGCGCGCTGCGCAAGCGCTCCAAGCGCCCGTTCATGGTGCCGGGGCTCGAGCCGGTCGATGCGACGTTCAAGGCGGCGACGATCTATGGCACCACCGGCGGGCGGATCGCGGTGGGACTGACCTTCACCGCGCACGAACGCGGCAGCAGGACCCCGACATCGGGAACCGTGTGGATGACCGGCAAGCCGGTCAACGCCGAGAATTCCCGCCGGGTGGGCTTCACCGATTTCGGCGTCACCGGCACCACCGACATGACCGGGGGCGACCTGATCCTCGACATGATGAACGCGCCCGGCGTCGCGCCGATGATCGCCGAGCTGCTCGCGCAGAATTTCGAGCGCGATTATGCCGAGCTGCTGGGCAAGGTCGACCAGGCGATCGCCGCCAAGCGCAGCGGCGACCTCGTCATCCACGCCGATCTGAAGCGCGCGCGCACCGGGCAGCTTCAGGCCGCGGGCGCAGGGCTGTACCTGCCGGTCTGGGCCAGCGGCACTGCGAGCGTGACGATCGCGCCCTGAGGCCCGATCAGCGCGTCAGGCGCGCGGCGTGCCAGCGCAGATGGTCTTCCATGAAGGTCGAGATGAAATAGTAGCTGTGATCATAGCCCGGCTGCATCCGCAGCGTGAGGTCGATCCCGGCCTTTGCGCACGCCTCGGCGAGCAATTGCGGTTTGAGCTGTTCGGCCAGGAAATTGTCGGCCTCGCCCTGATCGACCAGCAGTTCGCCCACGCGCGCGCCATCCTCGATCAGCGCAACCGCATCGTGCGCGCGCCACGCCGCGCGATCGTCGCCCAGATAGCCGCCCAGAGCCTTCTGGCCCCAAGGCACCTGCGAGGGCGCGACGATCGGCGCGAACGCCGAGACCGCCTTGAACCGCTCGGGCAAGGTCAGGCCAATGGTCAGCGCACCATGGCCACCCATCGAATGGCCCATGATCGACTGGCGCGTCATGTCCGCGGGGAAGCAGTCGCCGATGATCGCGGGCAGCTCCTCGGTGACATAGCTCCACATCCGGTAATGCTGCGCAAAGGGCTCCTGGGTCGCATCGACATAGAAGCCCGCGCCCAGCCCGAAATCATACGCGCCGTCCGTATCATCGGCGACACCTTCGCCCCGCGGGCTGGTGTCGGGCGCGACGAAGATCAGGCCGAGCTCGGCGCAGGCTCGGCGGAACTCGCCCTTTTCGGTGACATTGGCCTGGGTGCAGGTGAGCCCCGAGAGATACCACACCACCGGCAGCTTCGCGCCCTCGGCATGATCGGGCACGAACACCGAGAAGGTCATGTCGGTGCCGGTAACCTCCGAGGCATGGCGCAGCACCGCCTGCTCGCCGCCGAAGCTGCGGACGCTGGAGACGGTTTCGACCGCGACCGCCATCAGTAGACCACCACCGAGCGAATCGACTTGCCTTCGTGCATCAGGTCGAACGCGGTGTTGATCTCTTCCAGCCCCATGACATGGGTGATCATCGAATCGATCTCGATCTTGCCGGTCATGTACATGTCGACGATCTCGGGCACGTCGGTGCGGCCCTTGGCGCCGCCGAACGCGGTGCCGCGCCAGTTGCGCCCGGTCACCAATTGGAACGGCCGGGTGCTGATTTCCTTGCCCGCCTCGGCCACGCCGATGATGATCGAGGTGCCCCAGCCGCGATGGCACGCCTCGAGCGCGGTGCGCATCACCTCGGTGTTGCCGGTGGCATCGAAGGTATAGTCCGCGCCGCCATCGGTCATCGCGACGATTTTCGCGACGGTGTCCTCGCGGCTCATGCCACGCGTGTTGAGGAAGTCGGTCATGCCGAACTTGCGGCCCCATTCCTCGCGATCGGGGTTGAGATCGACCCCGATGATCTTGTTCGCGCCGGCAAGCTTGGCCCCCTGCAGCACATTCAGGCCGATGCCGCCCAGGCCGAACACCACGACATTGTTGCCCGGCTGGACCTTGGCGGTCTTGGTCACCGCGCCCACCCCGGTGGTGACGCCGCAGCCGATATAGCAGGCGCTCTGGAAGGGCGCGTCTTCGCGGATCTTGGCGACAGCGATCTCGGGCAGCACCGTGAAGTTGCTGAAGGTCGAGCAGCCCATGTAATGATAGATCGGCTGACCCTTGTAGCTGAAGCGCGTGGTGCCATCGGGCATCAGCCCCTTGCCCTGCGTCGCGCGGATCGCGGTGCACAGGTTGGACTTGCCCGACAGGCAGGTTTTGCACTTGCCGCACTCGGGCGTGTACAGCGGGATGACATGATCGCCAGGCTTGACCGAGGTCACGCCGGCGCCGATCTCGCGCACGATGCCGGCGCCTTCATGGCCCAGCACGCTGGGGAAGATCCCTTCCGAATCGAAACCTTCGAGCGTGTAGGCATCGGTGTGGCAGATGCCGGTTGCCATGATCTCGACCAGAACCTCGCCCTCTTTGGGGCCTTCCAGATCGAGTTCGACGATTTCGAGCGGCTTCTTCGCTTCAAAGGCAACGGCGGCGCGGGTCTTCATGGGGCGAGGCTTTCCTGGCAGCGTGAGGGGTGACGGCATCCCCTATCATTGCCCCGCATATGCGTTAATATGCTAATTGATAAATAGACTATGACAGAGGCGGGATAATATGTCGCAATGGGACGGCATCGACGAGTTCATCGCGGTCGCCACAACGAGCTCGTTCACCCGCGCCGCCAAGGCGATCGGGATGTCGCCCACGCATGTCAGCCGCGCGATCAGGACGCTCGAGCAAAGGGTGCAGGCGCAGCTGTTCCACCGCACCACCCGAACCGTGCGGCTGACCGACACCGGGCGCGTGCTGTTCGAACGCTGCGAGCGGATCGCGCAGGAGCGCGACGAGGCGATCGCGCTGATCAGCCAGCAGGGCGAGCCGCAGGGCGAATTGCGCGTGACCTGCTCGACCGCGCTGGGCGAGCGCTTCGTCGCCCCCATCCTGCGCCGCTTTGCCATGCCGCACCCCAGGCTGAGCATCTCGATCGACCTCACCAACCGCGTTGTCGACCTGCTCGCCGAAGGCTATGATCTGGCGGTGCGCACCGGCCATGCCGCCGACCCCCGGCTGATCAGCACCCAGGTCGCCTCGCGCACACTCTATACCTGCGCCGCGCCCGGATATCTCGCGCGCGCCGGGACCCCGCGCGAGGTCGGCGATCTCGAGCGACACGAATGCATCATCGGCACCAGCGCGGCCTGGCAGTTCCGCAAGGCGGGCGCAGAGCTGATCCACACGCCGCACGGCCGCTTTCGCTGCAACAGCGGCCATGCGGTGATGGAAGCGTGCCTTGCCGGGATGGGGATCTGCCAGCTGCCCGATTTCTACATCCTGCCGCATCTGCGCGACGGATCGGTGGCGCTGGTGCTGCAGGACTTTCAGCCCGATGACGAGCCGGTCTGGGCGGTCTACCCGCAGCGGCACCATCTGCTGCCCAAGATCAGCCGTGCGGTCGAATGCCTGCAGCGCGAGCTTTCGGCGGCGGTCTAGCGGGGAACCAGCGCGGTTGCGCCGCAAATGCGACCCGCAACGCCCGACAACTCGACCGCCATGCTGGCTTTGCAGCGAGCGCGGCCTATATACACGCACAACCGGAGGCACTCAGCCCCCGGACGACCGGACAGGGACATGCTGCTGAACCTCAGCCACACCATCTTCAAGGGCGACGACGATGCCGCGCGGCTGGCCGCGCTGCGCGCCTATCAGCTTGATCCTGATGATGGCGATAACGCGCTCTACGCCGATCTGGTTGCCATCGCGCAGGCGCTGGGCGGATGCGAGTCCGCGTTCATCTCGATCGTCGAGGAAGAGCGGCAGTGGTTCAAGGCGGCACGCGGCATCACGCTCACGCAAACCCCGCGCGCTATCGCCTTTTGCGACCACGCCATCCGCTCGCCCGAGGTGATGGTGGTGCTCGACGCCACCACCGATCCGCGCTTTGTCGACAACCCGCTGGTCACCGGACCGCCAAACATCCGCTTCTATGCCGGCGCGCCGATCATCAACGCAGATGGATATGCACTGGGCACCCTGTGCCTGTCCGACAGCGCGCCGCGCGAGCAGTTCGACGATGCCCCGCTGCTCGCCGCGCTGGCACGGCAGGTCGCAGCGCTGCTTGAACTGCGCAAGCAGCTGATCCATCAGCAGATCGCCGCAGACCTCGCCGCCGACCAGCGCGACCGGCTGTGGGATTCCTCGCTCGACATGATGCTGATCACCACGGTGACCGGCACATTGGTGGCGGGCAACCCGGCCTGGGAAAAGGCGTTCGGCCCGGTGCCGCTCGATGGCCGCGCGCATGTCAGCGACTATTTCACCGACAGCGCGCAGGGCGACCTGATCGCCGTTGCGAGCGGCGAGAGCGATGTCCAGACCGAGCGCGAGATGCGCGGCGCCGACGGGCAGACGATCTATGCCAGCTGGAGCCTGGCGCGCGAAGGCGACCTGATCTTCGGCATCGCGCGCGACATCACCCGTGCGCGCGCCGCCGAGGCGCAGCTGGCGCAGGTGCAGCGGATGGAATCGATCGGCCAGCTCACCGGCGGCATCGCGCACGATTTCAACAACCTGCTCACCATCATCTCGGGTAACCTCGACATCGCGCAGAAGCGCATCGCATCGGGCCAGGTCGATCGCGCAGGCCAGGCCATCGCCAATGCCCGCGACGGAGCAAACCGCGCCGCCAATCTGACGCAGAGGCTGCTGGCCTATGCCCGCCGCCAGTCGCTCACCCCCACCAAGATCAAGCCTGCGGACCTGATCCGCGATCTGGTGCCGCTGGCATCGCAGGCGCTCGACGACCGGCACGAGCTCAAGGTCGAATGCCCCGACAGCCTGTGGCCGATCATCGTCGATGCCAGCCAGCTCGAAAACGCGCTGCTCAACCTGGTGGTCAACGCGCGCGATGCGATGGACGCGCCCGGTGAGATCACGGTGCACGCCGCCAATGCCGAACGCACGCCCGAGGATGCCGATGACGGCCATGGCGCGCCGCCGGGCCGCTATGTCCGCTTCTGCGTCAACGACACCGGCAGCGGCATTTCGCCCGAGGTTGCCAAGCACATCTTCGAGCCGTTCTTCACCACCAAGGATGTCGGCAAGGGCACCGGGCTGGGGCTCAGCCAGGTGCAGGGGTTCGTCGCGCAATCGGGCGGATTCGTGACGCTGGACACCGCGCCCGGCGAGGGTACCACGGTCATTCTGTGGCTGCCGGTGGCCGACGACGCCGAAAGCCGCCCGGACCGCGGCGCAACCGGCAGTGCAGATCCTGCCTGTCACGACGATTGCACCATCCTGCTTGCCGAGGACAATGCAGCCTTGCGCGCGCATGTCTGCGATGTGCTGCAGGAAGCGGGCTTCAAGGTGATCGATGCCGAGGACGGCCAGGCCGCGCTCGACCGGGTGGATGCGAGCAGCACCCCGCCCGATCTTGTGCTCAGCGACATCACCATGCCGCGCATGGACGGCAAGACGCTGGCGGTCGAAATCCGCAAACGGTGGCCCGAAATGCCGATCGTGCTGATGACCGGCTATGCCGGCGGCGCGCTCGACGGCGACTGCCCGCACAACCTGTTGATCACCAAGCCCTTTGCGCCCGACGATCTGGTCGCGCTGATCCGCAGGACACTGTCCGCAGTCCCGGCGATCTGATTGGCCCGGCCGTTACGACGATCTCCTCTCCCCTCCCGCGAGCGGGAGGGGTGGCTGAGCCGCAGGCGAAGACGGGGTGGGCCTGAAATTTACGCCGGTACTGGCCCACCCCGGCCTGCGGCCACCCCTCCCGCAAGCGGGAGGGGAGAGATTGGTGCACTACCGCGCTGTCAGCCCACCACGCCCGACGATGCGAGCAGCGCCAGCGTCAGCAGGTCGCCAGCGGTCGATGACATCGCGGCGATCTGCACCGGCTTTTCCATCCCGATCAGCATCGGCCCGATCATTGCGTCACCGCCCAGTTCGCGCAGCAATTTCGCCGAGAGGTTGGCCGATTGCAGCCCGGGCATGATCAGCACATTGGCCGGTGCCGACAGGCGGCAGAACGGGTAATTGGCCATCAATTTGGGGTTCAGCGCAACATCGGGCGACATCTCGCCTTCATATTCGAAGGTCGCCCCGCGCTGGTCGAGGATGCTCACCGCGTCGCGGATATTGTCCAGCCAGCGCCCCGAGGGGTTGCCGAAATTCGAGTAGGACAGGAAGGCGACGCGCGGTTCGTGCCCCAGCCGCTTGGCGACATGCGCGGTGTTCTCGGCGATGCAGGCCAGCTCCTCGGCATTGGGCCGCTCGTTCACCGTGGTATCGGCGAGAAACACGGTATGGCTCTTGCCGACCATCACGTGGATGCCGAACGGGGTTTCGCCGGGCTTGGGATCGAGCACGCGGCGGATCTCGCGCATCGACTGGCCGAAGGTGCGGGTGATGCCGGTCAGCATCGCATCGGCCTCGCCCAGATGCAGCAGCGCCGAGCCGAAGATGTTGCGGTCCTGGTTGACCATCCGCTTGACGTCGCGCTTCAGGTAGCCGCGGCGCTGCAGCCGTTCGTACAGCATGTCGACCATGCGGGGCACCAGGGGCGAATTGACCGAATTGTGCACCTCGAACGCCATCGGATCGTCGACGGCAAGCTCCTTGAGCTTGTCGCGCACCCGCTGTTCGCGGCCGACCAGCACCGGGGTGCCATAGCCGCCATCGCGGAACTGGATCGCGGCGCGCAGCACCACTTCCTCTTCCGCCTCGGCGAACACCACCCGCTTGGGGTTGGCGCGGGCATCGCTGTACACTTGGGTGAGCACCGCCGTGGTCGGGTTCAGGCGGCTCTTGAGCGAATGGCGGTATTCGGCCATGTCCTCGATCGGCTTCTGCGCCACGCCGGTGTCCATCGCCGCCTGCGCCACCGCTGCCGACACCCGCTCCATCAGGCGCGGGTCGAACGGGGCGGGGATGATGTAGTCGACGCCGAACTTCTGCGTCGCACCGCCATAGGCCGCAGCAACTTCCTCGGGCACCTGCTCGCGCGCCAGCTCGGCGATCGCCTTGGCCGCGGCGATCTTCATCTCCTCGTTGATCGCGGTCGCGCGCACGTCGAGTGCACCGCGGAAGATGAAGGGGAAGCCCAGCACGTTGTTGACCTGGTTGGGATAATCCGACCGGCCGGTGGCGATGATCGCATCGGGGCGCGCCGCCTTGGCATCGGGCGGGGTGATCTCGGGATCGGGATTGGCCATCGCGAAGATGATCGGCTGCGGCGCCATCTTCATCACCATCTCCGGCTTGAGCGCGCCTGCCGCCGAAAGCCCGAGGAAGATGTCAGCGCCGTCGAGCGCTTCTTCGAGCGTGCGGCGGTCGGTCTTGGCGGCGTGCGCGGACTTCCACTGGTCGAGATCGTCGCGGCCCTGATAGATCACGCCCGAACGGTCGCACATCAGCACGTTGTCGTGGCGCACGCCCATCGCCTTGATCAGCTCGGTGCAGGCGATGGCAGCGGCGCCCGCGCCGTTGACCACCATCTTCACATCGGCAAAATCGCGGCCCGTCAGATAGCAGGCATTGAGCAGGCCGGCAGCCGAGATGATCGCGGTGCCATGCTGGTCATCGTGCATGACCGGGATGTTCATCCGCTCCTTGAGCGCCTGTTCGATGATGAAGCAGGCAGGTGCGCCAATGTCTTCCAGGTTGATGCCGCCGAAGCTGGGCTCGAGCAGCTCGACGCATTCGATGAAGCGCTGGACGTCCTCGGTGTTCACCTCGATATCGATCGAATCGACATCGGCGAAGCGCTTGAACAGCACCGCCTTGCCTTCCATCACCGGCTTGGATGCCAGCGCGCCGAGATTGCCGAGGCCCAGGATCGCGGTACCGTTGGAGATCACGGCGACGAGGTTGCCCTTGGCGGTATAGTCATAGGCCTTGGACGGATCCTCGGCGATGGCGCGGACTGGAACGGCAACGCCGGGCGAATAGGCCAGGCTGAGATCGCGCTGGGTCGCCATCGGCTTGGAGGCGATGATCTCGATCTTGCCCGGGCGGCCCGAAGAGTGAAAGAACAGCGCCTCGCGCTCGGTGAACTGGACGTTGGTCTTTTCGGTCATCGACAGGCCCTTGGCTGGCGGACGCATTGCTGCGGCCGCTGGTGGTTTTCCGCTATCTTCGCGCCGGTTTCCGGCCTGATTGGTTGAAGACGCCCCTGCAGCCATGCATAGCCTTGCCGGACGGGCTTGGGCAAGCTTTTGCGCCCTTTTATGTTGCGCAGCATCTTCTCCCTGCTGCCAGCGCAGCCACCAGGGTGCCGCTACGGTGCCGGTGGCCCGCACCCCGCCCGCAGCGATGCGCGCGCGAAGCCCTTGCCGATGGCGAACGCGCCCGATAGCCTTGGCCGCCTGCCGCGCATAAGGAGCCTGTATGCCGCTGATTTTGACTGAGATCACACAGGGCGTGGCGGTGGTGACGCTCAACCGGCCCGAAGCGATGAACGCGCTTTCGGCTGCCCTGCGTGCAGAGCTCGCTGCAGCCATGCGCGCGGTGGCCGATGAAGATGCGGTGCGCGCGGTGGTGCTCACCGGCGCGGGCACCCGCGCCTTCACCGCCGGGCTCGACCTGAAGGAGCTGGGCGCGAGCACCGCCGGCCTTGGCGCGGCCAACGCCACCGATCCCGCCGACAACCCGGTCAAGGCCGTCGAACAGTGCGCCAAGCCCGTGATCGGGGCGATCAACGGCGTCGCGATCACCGGCGGGTTCGAGCTGGCTCTCGCCTGCGATGTGCTGATCGCGTCGACCAACGCGCGCTTTGCCGATACCCATGCCCGGGTCGGCATCATGCCCGGCTGGGGGCTGTCGCAAAAATTGTCGCGGATGATCGGCATATCGCGCGCCAAGGAGCTGTCGCTGACCGGCAACTTCCTCGATGCCGCCACAGCCGAACGCTGGGGGCTGGTCAACCGGGTGGTCGAGCCCGGTGCGCTGCTCCCCGCCGCGATCGCCCTGGCGCGCGACATGGCGGGAATCGATCCGGGCATGAGCGCTGCCTACAAGGCGCTGATCGACGATGGCTATGCTCTGCCGCTTGCTCAGGCGCTGGCGCTGGAAGCCATGCGGTCCACCGCGGCCAACGGCCAGGTCCGCCCCGAATCGGTCGAACAGGCGCGGCTGGCGGTGATGGCGCGCGGACGCGATCAGGCCTGAGCGGGTCGCACCGCCGCCAGGTTAACCGAGCGATTAAATAGCGATTGACGTTTACGTTAACGTGGCGCTAGACCCGCTGACGTGCTGCGCGGCATGAATCGCGCGCCAACAGACAACCGGAGAGATGCCATGTCGCTCGATGCCCTAGCCCGCACCGCCTATAACGCCGATCACGAGGCGTTCCGTCAGACCGTCCGCCGCTTCATGCAGGAAGAAGTCGCGCCCAATGCGGTGAAGTGGGACGAGGAAAAGATTGTCCCGCGTGAAATCTGGCCCAAGGCAGGCGAGCTCGGCATGCTGTGCCCCACCGTTCCGGAAGAATATGGCGGCCTGGGTCTCGATTTCGGCTACAACGCCATCGTCAACGAGGAAGCCGCGTATTTCGGCGGATCGCCTTTGGGCTTCTCGCTGCAGTCGGACATCGTGGTCAACTATCTCGTCCAGTACGGCTCGGAAGAGCAGAAGCAGAAGTGGCTGCCGCGTCTGGTTTCGGGCGAGACGATCACCGCGATCGCGATGACCGAGCCGGGCACGGGCAGCGACCTTCAGGGCATCCGCACCACCGCGAAGAAGGATGGCAATCACTATGTCATCAACGGATCGAAGACCTATATCACCAACGGCCAGAACGCCGACCTGATCCTGGTCTGCGCCAAGACCGATACCGAGGTCCAGCCCGCCTGGAAGGGCGTGTCGATCATCCTCGTCGAAGCCGATCGCGAAGGCTTTGCCCGCGGCCGCAACCTCGACAAGATCGGCCAGGACGCTGCCGACACCTCGGAGCTGTTCTTCAACGATGTCCGCGTGCCGATGACCAACTGCCTGGGCGAAGAGGGCAAGGGCTTCATCTATCTGATGAGCGAGCTGCCGCAGGAGCGCCTCTCGATCGCGGTCAGCGCGCAGGCTTCGGCGCAAAAGGCCTATGACGATACCGTAGCGTTCGTGAAGGACCGCAAGGCGTTCGGCAAGACCGTGTTCGATTTCCAGAACACCCGCTTCGTGCTCGCCGATCTCAAGACCAAGCTGCAGGTCGGCTGGGCGCATCTCGACTGGGCGCTCAACCGCCACGCGACCAAGGAACTGACCGCGGTCGAAGGCGCTGCTGCCAAATTGTGGCACACCGAGCTGCAGTGGGAAATCATGGACAAGTGCCTGCAGCTGCATGGTGGCGCGGGTTACATGAACGAATATCCGATCGCCCGGGCCTGGCGCGGAGCGCGCGTGACGCGCATCTTCGGCGGCACCAGCGAGATCATGAAGGAGCTGATCGGTCGCTCGCTGTAAGGCACGACCGGAGCTTCCCTTATGCCCAAATCAGAAGCCTGGCAGCGCGATCCGGAAAGCTATCCGTTCAGCACCGTAACCGAGACGCGCTTCCAGGATCTGGACCCGCTCGGCCATATCAACAATGTCGCGATGGCGGCGCTGTTCGAGAATGGCCGGGTGCGTTTCAACCGCAATCTGGGGCTCGAACGCCGCCAGCCCGGCGAACGCTGGCTGATCGCCTCGGTCGCGATCGACTATGTCGCAGAAGCGCATTTCCCCGATCCGGTCGAGGTGATGAGCGGCATCCTGCGGATCGGAACCTCAAGCTGGGACATCTGCTCGGCCGCGTTCCAGAGCGGCGCGTGCGTCGCGACCTGCGTCACGACATTGGTGCTGACCGATGCCAACGGGTCGAAGCCCATCCCGGCTGCGCTGCGCGGCTGCTACGAGGCGCTGCTGGTAAAGCGCGGCTAGCGCGCGCCGCGGACGCTGATCCGGACAAGACGAAACCGGGCCGGGAAGCATGTGCTCCCCGGCCCGGATTTCGTTCAGTGATGGTCGCTCAGGCGATCACCAGTAAGGCTTGACCGCCCAATAGTCGTAGACGCTCGACTGATAGTCGCGGTTCATCGCGCGGTCGCGGTCCGAATCCGAGAAGCTCGGCGCGTTCTTGAGCTGGTCCGAGGTCACGTTGACCAGATAGCCGCCGAGGTCGGTGTCATAGCTGAACTTCGACCAGGGAAGGCTGTGAAGCTCGCTGCCGATGCCGAGAAAACCGCCGACCGACACGATCACGTCGGTGACCTTGCCTTCGCGCTTGCTGATCAGCATGTTCGTTACCGAACCGATCTTTTCGCGATCGCTGCCATAGACGGCGGTGCCATCGACCTGATCGCTCGAGATGGTTTCGTTGCCGCTTGCGAGTGTGGAAGCCTGCATGTTCATGGGAATTGCTCCTTCTGCCTGTCTGCCTCGTGCCCTGCCCGACATCCCTGGATTGACCGGGTCGGTATCGGGGCTGCTGACCGGGCCAAGAGGCGGTTTGGGGGCGGCCCGGCCAGCCCCCCATCAAGGGATGAACCGGCAAAGGGTTGCTCGGCTGGTCGCAAAGCGAAGCATGCCTGCCGACGGGCTTCTGTTTTGCCGGGGGCTGCGCTAGACCGGGATCAACGATCTTGAAAAAGCACGAGGTTTCCCGGTTGCAGACCGGGCGCAACTGACGGAGCAACAGGAATGGCGATGGGGCAGCCGGGAGAGCATGATGCGGACGGGAGCTTGCGCGACTGGATGCAATCGGGGCTGTTCGCCAATGTCGACCAGGCCGCGATCGATGCGCTGAGCCAGAAGGCGCACCGGCTGGAAGTTCCGGCGGGCGCAACGCTGGTGCGGCAGGGCGATGCCGCCGACACGCTCTACTTCCTGGAAACCGGACGGCTGCGGGTGCTGATCGAAACCCCCATGGGCAGCAAGGCGGTCGCGCAGATCGAGGCGGGCGAGCCGGTGGGCGAGCTTGCCTTTTTCGGCGGTGGCACCCGCACGGCAACGCTGCAGGCCAGCCGCGACAGCGTGGTGATGGCGCTCGACCGCGAATGCTATGACATGGTGGTCGCCGCCTATCCGCAGCTTGTGCCGGCAATCCTGACCGCGGTGACCCAGCGGCTGGCCGCGGTCACCGCCAAGACCCCGCCGATGGAGGCGCGGCTGCCGCGGGTGATCGCGGTGGTGCCCAGCGGGGGCAGCCGGACCGATCCTGCGCTGCTGGGGCGGCTTGCCGATGCCATCCGCCGCACCATTCCCGACGACCGCCAGGTGATGCTGGTGCGCGAGAGCGACGTGCCGCCGGGCCCGGCCAGCGCCTATCAGGCCTGGCTGCGCGAGCACGAGGCGCGGCGCGGATACCTGCTGATCGATGCCAGCGGCGATGCGGAATGGGGGGCGCTGGTGTGCCGCAACGCCGATGGTTTGCTGATGGTCGCCGATGCTGGCTGCAGCCCCGCGCTGGCGCCGCTCGAGATGGCAGGATGCGCCGCGATCGAGCCGCCCAACCGCACATTGCTGGTGGTCCGCGAACGCGCCGATCAGCCGGTCAGCGGCACCGCCGCGTGGCTGGCGGGACGCGACCCGCATCTGCACCACCATGTCGCGCGCGACAGTGAGGCGGATTTCGAACGCGTCGCGCGGTTCCTCACCGGACGCGCGGTCGGGCTGGTGCTGGCGGGGGGCGGCGCGCTGGGCTGCGCGCATCTTGGCATCGTGCGCGGGCTGCAGGAAGCAGGCGTGCCGATCGACCTGATCGGCGGCACCAGCGCGGGCGCCGCGATGGGGGCCGCGATCGCGCAGGGGCTCACCGTTCCGCGCACGCTCGATCAGATGGAGGCGATGTTCATCGATGCCAAGGCGATGCGGCGCTTCACCGTGCCGATCCATTCGCTGCTCGATCCGGCGGTGTTCGATGCCGAGCTGGAAGAGCGCTATGGCAATGCCGATATCGCCGACCAGCCGATCAACTTCTTCGCGATCTCGACCAACCTGTCCACCAACGACCTGCACGTCCACCGCCGCGGCCCGTTATGGCATGCGGTGCGCGCGTCCGGATCGCTGCCCACCATATTGCCGCCATTCATCGATACCGATGGCAACATCCTGGTCGATGGCGGGGTGCTGGACAATGTGCCGGTCGTGACGATGCGCGCGCTCAAATCGGGCCCCAACATCGTCGTCACGCTGGGCGAGGCAGGGCAGACCTGGCGGATCAAGGCCGCCTATCATTCGCTGCGCCGCCGCGGGCAACTGATCCGCGACCTGCTGCTGCGCCGCAAGTCGGACAGCGATTTCCCCTCGATCGTCGAGATCATGCAGCGATCGATGGTGGTCGCCAGCCGTATCGCCTCGCGATCGATGCTGCGCGAGGACGACATATTGCTCAGCCCGCCGATCGTGCAGGGCATGCAGATTCTCGACTGGCATCTGGGGCGCAAACAGGCCGAGCAGGCCGCGCGCTATGTCGCCGAGGAAGTGGCGGCAAACCCTGCGCTGGCAGCGTTGCAGTCGTCCGGGCGCTGACCCGCCGGTCGGCGGGGACTAGCGCGGCCTTCGGGATTATCCGGCTGCTCGGGGCCCCTGCCGGGCGATCGCGGTGTCGAACAGCTTTTGCGCGATCAGAACCGCCGTGGGGGCATTGGGCGCGGTGGCGTCGGCGCCGACCTCCGCCGCCAGCGCGGGATTGGCGGTGAAGATCGGGCCGCCCACCATGATGCCGATATGCGGATTGCACGACTGCTGCCGGATCCGCGCGATCGTCGCCGTGAGGCTTTCGATCATCTGTTCCGAGCCCGCGGTCAGCCCGGCGACCGCGAACCAGCTGCCTCCAGTCGCGTCCGCGATTTCCGCGGCGCTTGCCGAGGTTTCGGTCCTGACCTTCCAGCCCGACGCCAGCAGAAACCGCTCGACCATGGTGACGCCGAAGAAATGCTGGTCCCCGGGCGTCATCGCCATCAGCACCGCGCGCCGGCTGTCGAGCTGGGGCGCGATGTGCGAATTGTTGAACGCCGCGAGCAGCTTCTGCAGCCGCGCCACGCCCAGGGTCACGTCGATGAAATCGCACAGGTCATGGTCCCACATCTCGCCCAGATGGCGCGCGGTGGGCTCGAGCAGTTCGACGAACAGCGCGTCCATCGACAGGCCGCGCTCGCGCAGCAGCGTGACATAGCTCACCGCCGCCTCGAGATCGCTGCCCAGGATGATGTCGGCAAGCCCGGCGATATCGTCGCGGTCGGGCGCCAGCGCCTTGACCAGCACTTCGACCGGCGGTGCATCGGGCACGACATCGCTGTGCAGGCGCAAAAGCTGCGGGATCACCCGGTCCGAGATCAATTGGGCCAGCTGACCCTGCCGCCGCGCCAGATCGTCGCGCCGGTAGATCTCTGGCGCGATGAAATGCGTTTCAAGCTGGCGCAGGCTGCCGCGATCGATCAGGGGGAGGGCTGCTGATGCGGCTCGTACCATAAGGTCTCCTGTTGATCCGATACGTCGCAGCTTGGAGGGTAAAGACACCATAAAGCGCGCGGGCTGTCGAGACCTATCGTCTGCCCCTGCGCATTTGCACGATCGCGCGCACCGCGCCCGACGCGCTGGCTGGGACGCAGGCAGACAGCCGATAGATGGCGTCTATCGGGAACGCGCCGTCATTTCGTATTTCATCGATCAGATTTTGTGGCATCAAGGCTTCCAGATTGAGCGGGCCGAAGCGGTTTCCCCGAACCCATTTGCCCATCCCTGCTCAATGCCTGCTGTGGCTTGAATGACACCCACCAAGCCCACAGACAGGGTGGCGCATCGACTTTCCAAGGGTCGCAGCTTCGGAAGGCTGATGCGTCACCCGACCAGGGCCGGCAATGCTCCCGCGCCAGCATTATCGCGCATCATCCCGATAATCGGATCAGCCCGCCATCGGCGCGGCCAGCCCTGCGAACGCGGTGAGTCCCAGGACCCCGCCGGCAAGCAGCAGCTCTGCCGCCAGGCTGGCCCGCAGCTGCGCCAGCCCTGCCCTCATCATCGCCGGTTCGCGATCTGACGCATCCGCAGATCGCGCCACGGCCCGGGCGTGGCGGGCCGCGCAGACGAGCATGAGCGCAACCAGCACCAGCTTTGCGGCCAGCAGCCAGCCATAGGGTGTCTGCAGCACGGTCAGGCTGTTTTCGATCCCGAAGATGAAATGCGCATTGATCGTTCCGGTCAAAGCCACCACCGCGACCAGCGCGAGCCCCAGCGGAGCAAAGCGGTGCAGGACATCCAAGAGCGGCGCCGGTGGGATGCGCGCAGGATCGCGGTGCGCTGCCCACACCAGCTGCGCAAACCATCCGATCGCACCGATCCACAATGCTGCCGCCAGCAGGTGAGTCGCATCGTTTAGCCGGTGCGCCAGCCCAGGCCAGCCTTCGCTCGCCGCAGCATGACCATTCCAGGCAAGCGTGAGCAGAGCCAGCGCGTACAGGCAGGCAGCGATGATCTGCGATCGCCGCGCTGGCCTTGCCAGCATCAATACGGCCGCAGCCGCCGTTGCAAGGGCCGTTCTTGCCACAAACGCGGTGCCCATGTCGGTCGTCATCACCATGGCCGTGATGGTGGCCACATCGAGATCGCCGAGCGCCTGCCCCATCATCCGGGCAATGCCCACCAGCATCACCGCAACCGTGATGCAAGGCGCAGCCAGGGCAGCGAGCCTGGTGACCCGCCTGGTCGCAGGGCGCAGGAAAGGCGTGAGCCCCTGCAGCCCGACCATGCGAAACGCCAGCGATCCGAACAGGCCGAGCATCACCGCATACTGCGCGAACCGCAGCGCCGGGAGCAGCCAGTCGGCGGTCATCGGATCAGCTGACGGTGAAGCTGATCGCGCCCTTCATGCGGTGCCCGTCCGCCCCCGCCGCCTGCCAGCGCACGTCATAGCTTCCGGCGCGCAGCGGCTGGCGCAGCGTGAGCGTCAGCGTCTTGTTGCCCTCGGACCAGCTGGAAGTGAAGTTGCGGATGACCATTTCGCCATGGTTCTTCACGCCCGGCATCGCGGTCATCACGATGCTGGTGGCGACCGTCGGCGGCAGCAGCGCTTCGCTGAAGGTCAGCCTGACCTGCCTGGGCTTGGCGACGGTTGCGCCTTGCGCGGGCGACGAGGCCACGACCTTGGTGTGGGCCATCGCCGGCATCGACGTGGCGAGGGGCGCAGCGAGCGCCACGACACCAGCTGCGGCCAGCGCGAAAAGCGAATTCAGACGCATCATGTTGTCCTTCCTGTTCAGAACCAAAGCCGGATACCCGCGACAAAATTGGTGACGCTGGGGTCCTCGCCGCGCGCGCGGGCAAAATCGGCGCTGCGGCCAGCGCGCCACGTCTGCTCCACGCCGATATAGGGCGCGATCTCGCGGATGATCTCGTAGCGCAGCCGCACACCGACCTCGAAGCTGTCGATGCCTGCACCGATGCCGAGCTGCGGCACATCCTGCGCTGAAAGGTTGAGCTCGGCGCGCGGCTGGATGAGGATGCTCTGCGTGATTCGCTGGTCGAGCTCGGCCTCCAGCCGCGCGGCAAGGTCGCCGCGATGCGAGAGGAACAAGGCGGCATCGACCTCGAACATGTACGGCACCAGGCCCTGGATCCCGACCACCGCATGCGTCGTATCGGATCCGGCCAGGTCCTGGCGGACGCCCGCCTGCAGATCGAAGAACGGCGCGATCGCGCGCGAATACAGCGCCTGGATCTCGAGATCCTCGATCGCCTCGCCAAAGCTGCCTTCGCCCTCGCTCTTGAACCAGAACTTGTGGGTGGTGCCGCCATAAAAGCCCTGCAGATCCCACAGATAGCCATCGGCCCCATCGCGCACCTGCAGCTCGGCACGGTCGGCCTGGAACCAGAACAGGTTGTAGTCGCCATGCGTCTGCTGGAGGTCGAGCCGCGAGGCGCGCATCGCATCAGCGCCCCAGATGGCATCGGCAGCGCGCGGCGGACCGTTCCCGGCTTGCGGCGGTGGCGGGGTTTCCATGTCGGGCCCGGGCGATGGCGGGGCTTCGGCGCCGGAGGTGTGATCCATCGCGCTGTGGTCCATCGTGCCATGATCGATCGCGCCGTGATCCATGCTGGCGGGGTCACCGGGCGCAGCTTCGGTCGCCGGCATGGCTTGCCCAGCATGCGGGTCCGGCTCTGCCGTATGCGCGGCGTGATCCTGCGCGCGGGCAGGCGTCGTCAGCGCAAGCAATGCGAGGGATGCCATCGCAAGGCGGATCAAGACGCCGCCTCCGGGCCCATCACGGTGACGGTCTGCATCATCCCGCCGTGCATGTGATACAGCAGGTGGCAGTGGAAGGCCCAGTCGCCCGGCTCGTTGGCGGTAAGGTCGAACTGCGCGCTCGCACCCGGCTGGACGATCATCGTGTTCTTGCGCGGCTGCAGCGCGGCGGGCTGGCCGTTGACCATCTCGAAGAACATGCCGTGCAGATGGATGGGGTGCGCCATCATGGTGTTGTTGACCAGCTTCACCCGCACCCGTTCGTTCCAGGCAAAGCGGATCGGAACGTCGCTGACCGCGGAATACATCCGCCCGTCGAACGACCACATATAGCGCTCCATGTTGCCGGTGAGGTGAAGCTCCAGCAGCCGGCTCGGCTCGGGCGCATCGGCGGCGGGCTCGGCGGCGGCGAGCATGCGATAGGTGAGCACGCGGTGCGGAACATCGCGCAGGCCAAGCCCCGGATCCCCCATCTTGTCGACCGGTGCCATCGAGACCATGTCGATGCCCGGACCGATCGCGACATCGGGCGGCAGCAGCGAGGTATCGCGCATCTTCATGCCCTGCATGCTCATGCTGCCAGCGTTGGGATCCATCGCCCCGCCATCCCCAGCGCCATGGTCCATCGTGCCATGGTCCATGGTGCCGTGATCCATCGTGCCATGGCCCATCGCGCCGTGATCCATCGCGCCATTGTCATGGTTCATGCCCATGTCGGCCATGGTCAGCAGCGGCGGATCGCGCAGCGCGGGGACTGCGGCGCGCAGCCCGGGCGCGCTTGCCAGCATCGCCAGCGCCATGCCCGAGCGGTCCATCGATTCGGCCACGATGCTGTAGGCAGGCGCCGCACCCGGCTCGACGATCACGTCATAGGTTTCGGCGGTGCCGATCTGCAGTTCGTCTACCTCGACCGGGCGGACCCGCTGGCCATCGGTCGCGATCACGGTCATCGGCAGGCCCGGGATGCGGATGTTGAAGAAGGTCATCGCCGCGCCGTTGATGATGCGCAGCCGGATGCGCTCGCCGGGCTTGAACAGATATTCCATGCCCTCGTCCGGCCCGCGTCCGTTGGCAAGGAAGGTATAGGTCTTGCCGCCGATGTCGGCGATGTCGGTAGGCATCATCCGCATCTGGCCCCACATCCGCCGCTCGTCACCCGACATCGGGTAATCGTCGGTCATGGTGTTCTGCTGGCGGTTGAAATAGCCCTCGCCGGTGCGCAGCCGCTTCATGATGAAATGCGGGTCGTGCGTGGTGAAATCACTGACCAGCAGGATATAGTCGCGGTCGACGGTGATCGTCTCGCCACCTGCGGGCTCGATGATCAGCGGGCCGTAATGGCCCGACTGTTCCTGCAGACCCGAATGGCTGTGATACCAATAGGTGCCCGACTGGCGGATCGGGAAGGTGTAGGTGAAGGTCTCGCCCGGCCTGATCCCCGGAAAGCTGATCCCCGGCACGCCATCATACTGGAACGGCACCAGCAGCCCGTGCCAGTGGACCGAGCTGTCCACGCCGAGCGTGTTGGTGACGTTGAGCTTCACCGTGTCGCCTTCCTTCAGGCGAATGAGCGGACCTGGCACGCAGCCGTTGACCGCGATCCCCGGCCCGCGCCGCCCCTGGACGATGCGATGCCCGCTGCCGATCGACAGGTTCACTTCCGGGCCGCGGACCTCGTCGAACCCTGCAGGAATGCGCGGGCCACCGCTGCCATGGCTGCCGCCATGCATGCTGTGACCCTGCGCCCATGCGGGCATGGCGAGCACGCCGATGCCGCCGCCGATGCCGGTGAGGATGGACCGTCTGGAAAAATCTTTGCGCACTGCTCTTGCCTATCGTTTCGGCGGCAAATACTATACCCCCCTACGGTATTCAAGCCATAATCGGAGTCGAGACGATGGCAAAGGACAGAACGGCAATCCTCAATCGCCTGAAACGGATCGAGGGCCAGGTGCGCGGGATTTCGCAGATGGTGGCGGAGGACCGGTACTGCATCGACATCCTCAACCAGGTGCAGGCGGTCAAGGCCGCGCTGTCCAAGGCGGAGAGCGAAATCCTCAAGGATCACGCCGCCTGCTGCGTCTCCGAGGCGATCGCTTCGGGCGATGCCGCCGAACAGCGGATCAAGTTCAACGAGCTGATCGACCTGTTCGAGAAGGTCAAGAAATGACCACCGCCAGGACCGCCGTGCTGTATCGCATGGTGATGGACAAGCACATCTGCCCCTATGGCATCAAGAGCCGGTATCTGCTCCAGAGCCAGGGCTTTGCGGTGGAGGACCACTGGCTCAGGACCCGCGAGGAGACCGACGCGTTCAAGGCGCAGCATGGCGTCAGGACCACGCCGCAGACCTTCATCGACGGCGTGCGGATCGGCGGCAACGACGATCTGCGGCGGCATCTGGGCAAGCCGGTCAAGGACCCCGATGCCATATCCTATGTCCCCGTGATCGCGCTGTTCGCGATGGCCGCGCTGATGGCGGGGGCGATCAGCTGGCTGACGATGGGCACGGTGCTGTCGCCGATGACCCTCGAGACCTTCATCGCGGTGGCCATGTGCCTGCTTGCGGTGCCCAAGCTGCAGGACCTCGATTCCTTTGCCACCATGTTCCTGGGCTATGACCTGCTCGCGCGCAGATGGCTGCCTTATGCCTATCTCTATCCGTTTGCCGAGGCGCTGGCAGGCGTGCTGATGCTGGCGCGCGCTCTGGACTGGGTGTCGATCCCGACCGCCCTGTTCATCGGGAGCGTGGGTGCGGTATCGGTTTTCTACGCGGTCTATGTGCAGAAGCGCGATATCAAGTGCGCCTGTGTCGGCGGCAGTTCGCGGGTGCCTTTGGGGTTCGTCTCGCTGACCGAGAATGTGATGATGGTGGCGATGGCGCTTTGGATGCTGCTGGGCGACCGGATGTGAACTGCAGCGGCGCGACGCTGCGGGGTTGAAAGGGCGATTGGCAGGGCGCAGGCGAGCAGATAGAGCCGCGCCCGTTGTCCCGCTCTGCCATGGAGAAGAAGTCGATGGGCCGCACACTGCGTCTGGTACATTACTGGCTCACCGCGTTCACGCTGGTCACCGTGGCGATGGTCGCAATCACCGGCGTGCTGCTGGCGCTCAAGAAGGATTTCGATGTCCTGCAGCCGCCGTCCGCCGAGGCGAGCGCGCCCGGCCTGCCCGCAACTCATCTCGATCGGCTGCTTGCAGCGGTCGCCACCCAGCCCGGCAGGGGTAAGGTCGGCTGGCGGGATGTCGATCGCATCGATGTCCGCCCTCGCGATGGCCTCGCCAAGCTGATCCTCAACGACCGCACCGAATATCAGGTCGATCTGCACACGCTCGAGGTGCTCCAGACCGGCTATCGCACCTCAGACTTCCTCGAGACGCTGCACGATTTCAGCTTTCTGGGCGACTGGGGCAAGTATCTGCTGTCGCTGCCCACCGGCATCGCGCTGCTCGTTTTGTGGGCCACGGGGGCGTACATGTTCATCAAGCCGCTGCTGGTGAAGCGCCGCAAGCGCCGCGCCCGGGTGCTTGCGGCTTCGACCTGACCGGACACCAGCCGCGCGGGCAGACCGCCACCCGCGCGCCCTGTCTCACTCGGCTTGCGCAGCAGGCGGCGGGACCTCCTGCTGGCGTCGGATGATTTGCGCCAGCCCGGCGGCCCCGAGCGCGGCATTGAGCGGCGGCAGGGTGCCCCCGATCAGCCGATCGAGCGCCGCCAGCTGCGTATCGAGCTGGCCCGACAGCGTGGCGAACACCGAGAGGCTCTGGTCGGTCGGGCGCGCCTCGGCGCTTTCGGCCACGCCGATCAGCCCGGCGAGCTTGTCGTTGAGCTTGATCGGATAGTTGAGCGGATCCTGCCGCGAGCGGTTGCGCACCTGATAGAGTTGCGCCTCGATCGCCCCCAATTGGGTGTCGAAGTCGCTGAGCTGGCCGCGCAGCGCGGCATCGGCTGCGGGATCGGCCGCGGCTGCAGCGGTCTGCTCCTTGATGCCGCGGATCAACAGCACCGCCGCATTGGCCTCGCTCACCCGCTGGCTCACCCTGCTGGAAAAGTCGAACCGGGCCTGAAGGTCGGCCTGCGTCACCCCGACAAGCCGCGGATCCGAGCGGATCTCGAACGGCTGGGTGAAGACCTCTCCATCCACCGTCAGCCGCGCCTGATACTGGCCGGGCACCGCCGTGATGCCGCGGTTGCGGCTGGTCCACAGGATCATGCCGGGAAAATCGGTAAAGCCGGGATGGCGCATCTTCCACACGAAACGGTTGAGGCCGGGTTTCATCGTCGTGGTCGGGGCCGGGCGGGGCTTGAACGGATCGTCATCCTCGTCCTCGTCCTTGTCGTCCTTTGTCTTGGGGTCGACAGGGTTGCCGGCAAAGCTCTGGATCAGCGCGCCATCAGGGCCCAGGATATCGAGCGCCAGCTGCTTGGGCCGCGCGGGCAGGAAATAGTCGATCGCGACGCCCTCGTCGACATCACGCACCGCAGGCGCGGGCGCGAACAGGCGCTCGCTGCGGTCCTTGCCGCTGCCGAGCTGGCGCAGCACGCCGATATTGTCGAGCACCCAGAACGAGCGGCCGTGGGTGGCGATCACCAGATCGTTGTCGGTCACTGCAAGGTCCGAGACCTGCACCGCAGGCAGGTTGCGCTGCAGCTTGCTCCAGCGCTTGCCCGCATCGAACGACACCCACACGCCGCGCTCGGTGCCGAGATACAGCAGCCCCGGGCGCTTGGGGTCTTCGCGGATGCTGCGCGCCATCTCGTCGGCGGGAATGCCCGCCGCGATCGACGTCCAGCTGCGGCCGTAATCGGTGGTCTTCATCACATAGGGTGCAAAGTCGCCCATCAGGTGGCGGTGGCCGGTGAGGTACGCCGTGCCATCGGCATGCGGCGAATCCTCGATCGTGGTGATCTTGGTGTTCGCGGGCAGCCGCCGCGGCGTCACCTTGCTCCAGTTCGTACCGCCATCGCGGGTCAGGTGCACCAGACCATCGTCCGAGCCTGCCCAGATCAGCCCGCGCTCGCGCCGCGAAGGGGCGAGTGCAAACACCGTCGCATAGGTTTCGACCCCGGTCTGGTCGAGCGTGATCGGTCCGCCCGATGCGCCCAGTGTCCTGGGATCGGCACGGGTCAGGTCGGGGCTGATCCGTTCCCAGCTCTGCCCTTCGTTGCGGGTGCGCCAGACATGCTGCGAGGTGACATACAGGCTTTGCGGATCGTGCGGATCGAAGACGATCGGGAACGTCCACTGGAAGCGCTCGGCGACATCGCTGGCCGAATAGCCCATCGGGTTGTCGGGCAGCACATTGATCGCGCGGCTCTGTCCGGTCCTGCGGTCATAGCGATCGAGCGTGCCGCCATAGCTTCCCGCATAGAAGATCTCGGGGTTGGCGGGATCGTTGGTGACATAGCCGCTTTCGCCGCCGCCTGCGGCAAAGCCGTACTGCCCGCCGCCCAGCGCATTGACGTGCTTCCAGTCGCGCGAGGGCACGCAGATCGTCGAATTGTCCTGTTGTCCGCCGCAGACGAAATAGGGGAAATGCTTGCTGATCGACACGCGGTACATCTGCGCGGTCGGATAGGCCTGTTTGGTCCAGCTCTCTCCGCCATTGACGCTGACATTGGCGCCGCCGTCATTGGCCTCGATCATCCGCTGGTTGTTGGCAGGATCGATCCAAAGGTCGTGATTGTCCGAGTGCGGGGTCTTGATCTTGGTCAGCGTCTTGCCCGCATCGTCCGAGCGGAAGAACTCGACGTTGAGCGCATAGACCCGGTCCTTGACCACCGGATCGGCAACGAGGCGGGAATAATAGAACGAGCGCTGGCGCAGATCGCCGCTGTCGTTGGCGCGCCGCCAGCTGGCACCGGCATCGTCCGAGACGTACAGCCCGCCTTCGCTGGCATGCTCGATCATCGCATAGACGCGGGCGGCATCGACCGGAGACACGCTGACCCCGATCTTGCCGATCAGCCCGGTCTGCGGCATCCCGGGGCTGCGCGTCAGTTCGGTCCAGCTTTCGCCGCCGTCGCTGCTGCGGAACAGCCCGCTGCCCGGTCCGCCCGAGCTCATCCCCCAGGGCTTGCGCCAGGCTTCCCATAACGCCGCATAGATCGTGCGCGGGTTCTTGGGATCGATCGAGATATCGACCGCGCCGGTCTTGGCATCGCGGAACAGAACCTTGCGCCACGCCTTGCCGCCATCAGTCGTCTTGAAGACGCCGCGTTCGGCATTGGGTTCGCCATAATGGCCGAAGCCTGCGACATAGGCGGTGTCGCAATCCTCGGGATCGATCCGCACCCGCGCGAAATTCTGCACGTCCGCGAGCCCGATCTTGGTCCAGGTCTTGGCGGCGTCTATCGATTTCCACACGCCGCTGCCGGGCAGGATGTTGCCCCGCAGCTGAGTCTCGCCGGTGGTGAGGTAAACGATATCGGGGTTGGCCTCGCACACCGCGACGCCGCCCACCGCTGCGGTGTCGAGCTTGCCGTCGGTCATCGGCTTCCAGCTGACGCCGCTGTCGGTGGTCTTCCACAGCCCGCCGCCCACGGCAGTGAAATAATATTCGTTCGGACGCGTCGCGCTGCCCGCCGCGGAGATCGAGCGGCCGCCACGATCGGGGCCGATGTTGCGCCAGGTCAGCGAGGTGAAATAGGCCTGCTCGTCGTCGGGCAGCGGGGTTTCCTCGGCCTCCTCGGCGACCTTCAGCTCGTTGGCGTCCTGCGCCAGCACGGCGCTGCCGGTAAACAGCCAGCAGGCAAGCCCGATGAACCCTGGCACACGCTTCATTTGCTTCCCCATTTTTTCGACAAAGCGGTCTGCTGCGCGCGCAACCGACGGGCCCGGTGGTGTTCTCGTGGCGTGACCATCGCGGTCATTCCGGGAAAAATCAAGGCAAGTCACAGCCTTGGCCCGCCGAATGCGCGATCAGTATTGGGGCAGGGCCTGCGCTGCAAATCCCCAGCCCTGAAGGTCGGACCTGGCCGCCCGCTCAAGCAACACGCCGCAGTCGTCGATCGTGTACTGGCTTGCACTCTTCGCCTCGGCCAGCGCTTCCCAGCCAATCGGAACCGCCACCGGCGCATGCGGGCGGGCGCGGGCCGAATAGGGCATCACCGCGGTGCTGCCGCGCTGGTTGCGCAGCCAGTCGATGAAGATCCTGCCCTTGCGCTTGGCCTTGCTCATGGTTGCAACAAAGCGGTCGGGCTCGGCCATGCTCAGCGCTTCGGCAAAGTGCCGCGCAAACGCCTTGTGCGCATCCCAGCTGTGCCCGGGATCGAGCGGCACCACGACATGCACGCCCTTGCCGCCGGTGAGCATCGCAAAGCTGACCAGCCCCATGTCGGCGAGATGCCCGCGGATATCGAGCGCGGCTTTGCGCACATCGGCAAAATCGAGGCCCTCGTCGGGATCGAGATCGAACACCATCCGGTCGGGTTGCTCTACCGCCGCGATCTGGCTGCCCCAGCCGTGGAACTCGATCGTCCCCATCTGCACACAGGCCAGCAGCCCGGCGGCATCCTCGACATACAGATAGTCTTCGTGCCCGCCGTCCTTCTCGCGAATGCTGATATGGTGGACATGCTCGCCGAACGAGCCCGAATCATGCTTCTGGAAGAAGCACGCCTTGGCGCGCCCCTGCGGACAGCGCACCAGGCTGATCGGGCGGCGCGCAGCATGCATCACCATGACCGGAGCAATCGCGGCATAATAATCCGCAAGGTCGCCCTTGGTCTTCTTCGCTTCGGGAAAGATGACGCGATCGCGGCTGGTGATCGTGACAGCGTCATCGTCGGCTGGCGCGGGCCGTGCAACCTCCGGCGTCACATCGCGCGCTGCCTTGTCGCCGCGCAGCCCCAGAAAACTCGCATGGCGGACCGCTCCGCCCGCGGTGAATTCAGCAAACGCGATCTCGGCGACAAGCTCGGGTTTCAGCCAGTGCGCATGGCGGGCGGCGGCACCCTCGAGGGGCAAGGGCGCGGTCTTGCGCGCGAGTTTCGCGAAATTCCGCGCAAGCTCGTCCATGCCATCGGCGCTGAACCCCGTGCCGACATTGCCCTTGTAGACCAATGCGTCGCCCTCGTGCTGCGCGAGCAGCAGCGAGGCGAACGGCCGCCCCTTCGCTTGGGAAGGGTTCCAGCCGACGATGACGAACTCCTGGCGGCGGGTGCACTTCACCTTGACCCAGTTGGTCGACCTTTTGCCGGCATAGCCCGATTCGGCGCGCTTGGAGATGATCCCCTCCTGCCCCGCGCTGCACATCGCGGCGTACAGCCTCTCTCCGGCACCGATGACATGATCGGCCACCGCGATCGGCGGGGCGGCATCATGCAGCAGCGCTTCGAGCCGCTCCTTGCGCTCGAGATTGCCCAGCGTGGTCAGCGACTTGCCGTCCTGCTCGATCAGGTCGAAGGCGAAGAACTGCAATTCGGTCTTTGCGTCCTGCGCGCCGTGTCCGCGTTTAAGAACGGCCTGCAGCGCGGAGAAATCGGGGTTGCCGTTGGCGTCGAACGCGACGATCTCGCCATCGATCAGGCAGGGCGGCAGGTCGAGCGCGGCGATATGGGCGACCAGCGGCGCGAACTTGTCGGTCCAGTCCAGTCCGTTGCGCGTGTAGATGCGCACGTCCCCGCCCGCTGCGGCGACGGCGGCGCGATAGCCGTCATACTTGATCTCGTGGATCCAGTCGTGCCCGGCAGGGACGGCATCGACCAATGTCGCGAGCTGCAGGGCACGGAACCTGGGCGGCCTGGCCTTGGACCGGCGTTTGGATGCGGGTTTGGCCCTGGTGGCAGGCTTGGCACCCGTATCGGGGGTCGCGCCCTCTTCACCCGCAGCGATCTGCGCCATCGTCCGGTCGCTGAGCACGCTGGTCAGCGCGCGGCCGACCAGATCGTCGGTGCCACCGGCCCATCTGTCGTCGATCTTGCGCAGCAGCCAGTTCTCGCGCTTTTCGCCGGGGCGCGGCTTCATCCGCACCAGCAGCCATTCACCCTTCATCCGCTGGCCGTCGAGCGTGAAGTGGAGATGCCCCTCCTCGATGTCGTGCGCGCTCTTGCCGGCGATCGGTGCCCAGCTGCCGCTGTCCCACAGCATCACCGTGCCGCCGCCATAGGCGCCCTTGGGGATCACGCCTTCGAAATCGGCGTACGACATCGGATGGTCCTCGGTGCGCACCGCCAGCCTTTTGTCGTCGGGATTTGCGCTGGGCCCCTTGGTGACCGCCCAGCTCTTGAGCACGCCATCGATCTCGAGCCGCAGATCGAAGTGCAGCCGCGTGGCATCGTGCTTCTGAACGATGAAGCGGTTGCCTGCGGCCTTCGACACCTTTCCTGCGGGCTCGGGCGTCCGCTTGAAATCGCGCTTGGCGTTATAGTCGGCAAGCAGATCGGCGGCCCTCGCCATGTCAGGCCCGCTTGCGCGCCGGCGCCTTCTTCGCCGGGGTCTTGGCTGTCGCTGCGGCCTTTTTGGGGGCAGGCTTCTTCTTGCCGTCGACCGAGGCCTTGAGTGCTGCCATCAGATCGATGACATTCGATCCCTTGCCGCCGGCATCGGGCTCGTCGACATCCTCGAGGACGCGCTTGCCCTTGGCCTTGGCCTTTTTGGCGATCACCCGCTTGAGCGCATCAACATAATGGTTTTCATAATCGCTGGCGTCGAACTCCCCGGACTTGTTGCCGATCAGCGTTTCGGCCAGATCGAGCAGGTCGCTGTCGGGCTTGGCCGAACCGACCTCGCGGAAATAGTCCGCCGCCTTGTTCACTTCATCGGCATAGCGCAGCACTTCGAGGATCAGCCCGCGCCCGCAGGGGCGCAGCGCCACCAATTGTTCCTGCCCGCGCAGCGACAGCTGGCCCAGTCCCACCTTCTTGGTGCGCTTCAGCGCCTCGCGCAGCACGATATACGCCTCTTCGGCAAGCTCGTCGGCGGGCACCACATAATAGGGCTTGGTGTAATACAGCACGTCGATGGCATTGCTGTCGACGAACTGGACGAGCTCGAGCGTCCGCTTGCTCTCGAGCTTCACCGCCGCGATTTCTTCGTCGTCGAGCAGCACGTAATTGCCCTTCGACAGCTCGAAACCCTTGACGATGTCGTCGTGATCGATCGCCCCGATGCCGGGTACGACCTTCTCGTATTTCACCGGCTTGCCGCTGGGCTCGTGGATCTGGCGGAAGCTGACAGCGGCCCCGGATTTGGTGGCCGAATAGATCTCGACGGGGATGGACACCAGCGCGAGGCGGATATGTCCCTTCCAATAGGCACGTGCAGCCATGGTGACCTCGCAATGACGTAAAACGCACATATGCGCGAGTGTGCCACAGGTTCCGTCCGGGCAGACGACAGGCCCGGCGCCGAAGCGGTCAGACCGCCGCGCCCACCACCCTGCCGATCCCCGCGGTCAGCGCCATGGCGATCGCGCCCCAGATGGTCACCCGCGCACTGGCGCGCCACAGCGATGCGCCGCCCGCCTGGGCCCCGATCGCGCCAAGCGCCGCCAGAAACAGCAGCGAGGCGACCGCGACCGCGAGCGTCACGCTGGCCTGCGGCGCGATCATCGCGGCGGCCAGCGGCAGCGCGGCACCCACCGAGAAGGTCGCGGCCGATGTCAGCGCGGCCTGCACCGGGCGGGCGGTGGTGAAGGCGGAGATGCCCAGCTCGTCGCGGGCATGCGCGCCGAGCGCATCGTGCGCCATCAATTGGCGGGCGACGATCCCTGCGGTTTCGGCATCGAGCCCGCGGCCCCTATAGATTCCCGCGAGCTCCTCGATCTCGGCATCGACGTCGCTTGCGAGCTCGCCGCGTTCGCGTTCGATATCGGCGGTCTCGGTATCCTGCTGCGAGCTGACCGAGACATATTCGCCCGCCGCCATCGACATCGCGCCCGCCACCAGCCCGGCAGCGCCCGCGATCAGCACATCGGAGGATGCGGCAGACGCCGCCGCCACCCCGATGATCAGGCTGGCGGTCGAGACGATGCCGTCATTGGCGCCCATCACTGCGGCGCGCAGCCAGCCGATGCGCGAGACCAGATGGCGTTCGGAATGATCGTGCAGTCTGCTCATGGTCGGTGCCCTTCCGGCGCGGCGCGGCGCTGGTCTTGGCGCCTGCCTGCCAGGCGTTATAGATCATCGCAGAGCGGGATGCTGCCGTTATTCCGGCGCCCCTCCGACCGCCTGGTACAGGCCGACCAGGCTCGAAAGCTCGTCGGCGCGTGTCTGGATCAGCGAAAGCTCCACGCTGAGCAGCGCCCGCTGCGCATCGACCTGCTCGATATAGGTCGTATAGCCTGCGCGATAGCGGTTCGAAGCATGCCGCAGCGCATCGGCCACCGCTGCGCGCTGCGCTTGCAACGCGGTTTCCTGGTCGCCCAGATTGGCGAGCACCGCCATGCGGTCCTCTACTTCGCGAAAGGCATTGAGCACGGTCGAAAGATACGCCCAGGCCGCCTGATCGCGCTGGGCGGTCGCGCCTTCGAGCTGCGCGGTCAGCCGGCCGCCCTGGAAGATCGGGGCAAGGATGCTGCCGCCCAGCGACCAGAGTCCGATCGGGTCTGCCAGCAGGTCCGACACCGCGAACCCCGCGCTCGCACCAAGGTTGATCGAGGGCATGAATTGCGCCCGCGCCGCGCGCATCTGGGCATCGCCTGCTGCAATGCGAAATTCGGCAGCCGCCACATCGGGTCGGCGGCGGAGCAGCTCGGATGGGAGCGTCGAAGGCGGCGCGGGCATGCGCAGGTCGTAGAGCGTCCCGCCGCGCGAAATGGCACCGGGCAGATCGCCGGTGAGCACCGAGAGCATGTTTTCCTGCCGCGCGATCTGGGTCTTCAGCTGCGGCACGAGCTGGACGGTCGCCTGATACTCCGCCTCGGCCTGGCGCAGTTCGAGCTGCGAGGTATAGCCGACCTCGGCGCGGTCGCGGGCGAACTTGAGCGCTTGCTGCCGCGCTTCGACCGTCTCGTCGAGCACCACCAGCCGGGCATCGAGTGCCAGCAGGGTGATATAGCCGGTGGCGGTCGCCGCTGCGACCGACAGCCGCGCCGCCTCCTCACTGGCCTCGCTCGCCGCGACATTGGCCTCGGCGGCATCGACGCGGGCGGCGTTCTTGCCGAACAGGTCGATCTCGTAGCTCGCGCGAAACGCCGGTTGCGCGACGATCTGGTCCAGCCCCTGGCCGAAGGGCGAGACCTCGCGCCGCACCGCGCCATCCACCCCGACCCCGAGCGTGGGCAGCAGGAACGCGCGCGAGCCGCGTTCGGTGGCGCGCGCTTCCTCGACACGCGAAGCAGCGAGCCTGACATCGGGATTGGAGAGGCGAGCCTTATCGACCAGCGCCGACAGCTGCGGATCGCCAAAACCCTGCCACCATTGCGCTTCGACCGGCGCGGTCACGCCAAGCTGCGTGCGCCACTGAGCAGGCGCGCTCACCGATGCCGCCATCGGAGCATCTTGCAGCGCAGGGGCGCAGGCAGACAGCAACAGCGAGCTGCTAGCGAGCGCGAGAAGCATTGGGCGCATCGCGATCACTCCCCGGTATGCACGGTCGCGATGACCGACATGCCCGGGCCCAGCCGCCTGGCGGGCTTCTGGCCGGGATCGAGCACGATCCGCACCGCGATCCGCTGCGGCACCTTGACGAAATTGCCCGCCCCGGTGTCGGGCTTGACGATGCTGAACTCGCTGCTTGCGGCGGGCGAGACGCTCTGCACCCGCCCGGTCAGCCGGGTGCCGCCCAGCGCGTCGACCTCCAGCGTCGCGCGCTGGCCGACCGCCATCTTCTCGGTCTGGGCTTCCTTGAAATTGGCGACCACCCACAGTTCGTCGGGGACGATGTACATCAATTGCGTCCCTGCGCTGACCAGCTGGCCTTCGCGCGCGGTGATCTCGCTCAGCCTGCCCGAGCGGGGCGCGCGGATTTCGGTTCGCGACAGTTCGAACGCCGCCAGATCGCGCGAGGCCTGCGCGCCTGCGACCTGCGCCTCGAGCGCGCCGCGCCCGACGCTGACCGAGCGGATGTTCTCTGCCGCGATCGCTCGCTGCGCTTCGGCCTGGCGGACGCCGGCCTGCGCCTGGCGGAGCGCGGCGAGCGCCTGGTCGCGCTCGCTCAGCGAGACCGAGCCTTCATCGACCAGTTCGGCGATGCGCTTCATATCCGCCTGCGCCTTCAGATAGCCCGCCTGCGCGCTGGCGACCGAGGCGTCCTGCAGCCTGAGCTGCGCCTGGGCGGAGCGGAGGCTCTGCTCGCTGTTGGCCAAGGTCGCCTGTTGTGCGGCGATGTTGGCCGCGCCCTGCTGGACCTTCTCGCGATAGGGCGTGGCATCGATGCGCGCCAGCAGCTGGCCCTTTTCGACCCTCTGGAAATCGGCGACCCGGACTTCGACCAGATAGCCTGCGACCTGCGGGCTGACGATGGTCGTGCGCCCGCGCACATAGGCGTTGTTGGTGGTCTCGTCCCCCCCGGCAAAGGGCGGCAGGCCCCAGGCAAAGAGCGCCGCCAGCACACCCAGAACGATCAGCACCAGCGCCACGCCCACGCGCTGACGCGATACCTGCGGCGACCAGCCCTTTTCGGGCTGCGCCAGGGGGGCTTCGGTTTCCGGTGCCTTGGCCGCGGCGCCCTGCGGTGGAAGAGTGGAGGCTGTCATGGGTTCGTCCTTGCGCGCATGGCCTCGATAAAGGCCAGTTCCTTGGCGAGCGGATTGCGCCCGCGAATCTTGTTGATCACCCAGGGCACGAGCAGCGCGACGAAGGTGATCGCCGAAAGCGTGCCGATGAGAAAGAAGACGTCGTTGAAGGCGAGCACCGCCGCCTCGCGCCCGATCTGCTGCGATATGCTGGCAGCCGTGGTCTGCTGGACCAGAGCCGGGTCCTGCTGCAGCGGCGCGGTGCGCTGCGCGACATTGGAGACCGCCTGCGAAAGCTGCGCGTTGCCCAGCGCCAGCGTCGTCCCGGCATCGATCAGATGCGTCTTCAGCCGGATCGTGTGGAACGCAGAGAGCAACGCGATACCGGCCAGGCCGCCGACCGATTGCGACAGCGAGAAGATCGCGATGAAGCTGATGATGTAGTTCTGCCCTGCGGCCAGCGCCCTGAGCATGCCCTGCATCAGCACCGGTCCCATCGCGAACACCGCGGCAAAGGCGATCGCGGCCTGCGACAGATACAGGTCCTGCGGGCGGGTCATCACGCCCGCACGGGTATCGGCAAAGGCGGCGACACAGATCACCAGCACGGCAAACAGCACCGGCCGTGCGAGGTCCTTGGGATCGAGCCGGATGATTGAGAGCACCACGCCTGCAACCGTCGCGCCGGTGAGCACCCAGAAATAGCCGGTCAGCTGCTCGTTGCCATAGCCCAGCGCCACGAACATTCCGCTGGCGCCGAAACCCTGTTCGGCGACCAGAATGCGGACGGTCGCTCCGATCGCCGCAATCCCCAGTATCGCCCGGCTGGACAGCCAGCTCAGATCGAGCATGGGGCTCTTGCGGTTGGCCTCGATCAGCAGGCATCCGCCCAGGCCGATGATCGCCAGCGCGGCGGCATAGCCCAGCCAGGGCGCATCCCACCACTGGATCCGCCCCTGGATCAGGAACGCGCACAGCGATGCCACGCCGAGCACGAACAGCGCGATGCTGGGGATGTCGAGCTTCTCGAAGGTCAGCTTGCGCACCCCGGGCGGGAGGCGCAGCAGATAGACCAGCCCCAGCCCGAGCAGCGACAGCGCAAACTGGAACTGGAAGACGCGGTCGATATCGCCATCCACCAGCAGCGCGGGCGACAGCGCGCGGGTGAGCGGAAAGGCGATCTGAGTGAGGCCAAGCGACAGCACCAGCCCTACCGTGCGCATGGCGGGCGGAAGGCCCTGCATCAGATAATAGATGGTCAGCGCAGACAGGCCGCTGGCGGCGATCCCGGCGACGGCGCGTGCGCCAAGCTCGGCATGATAGCCCGGCCCGATCAGCTGCACCAGATTGGCGGTCACCAGCCCCGCCATCGCCCAGCGCACGAACAGCTGGATGCCGAATTCCTGCCGCACCCGGAAGAGCAGCATGCTCATCGAGGCATAGGTCGCGTAGAACGCCACCGTCATCCAGCCGGCTTCGACCGGGGTGAGCGCAAACTCGGCCTGCAGCGCGGACGTGTTGGCGAGCTGAAATCCGTTCTGCGCCCCGCCCACCAGGCCGATGAAGATGCCGATGGCGAGATACGCCGCCCGCCGCCTCGCAGGGTGGTCGGGGTTGGCGGGCGACCCCGGCAGAATGGGCATCTCGTGCGGTTTGAACGCATAGCCATCTGCAGCGTCGACCAGAGGGCGCGGGGTCTCAGCCACAGCGCAGCGCCGCATCGATCAGCGTGGTCTCGAGCGCCCCGGCAAAGGCACGCTCGTCGCCGACACCTGTCACCAGCGTTGCCAGCCGCTCCCGCCGGGCGACGGCGCTGGCGGCCGAATAGATGAAATTGGCGACCCGGAACTGGAGAAAAGACTGCTCACCGGGACACTCGGCCACTGCCGCCTGCGCCAGATCGTAGAAAAGCTGGTGCAAGGGTCCTGAAAGCTCGCGCAGCAGCCACTCGGCACGGACCGTGTCGGTGGTGGTGTCGCGCAGGATAAGCCGCGGAACCTCGGGATGCGCCAGCAGATGCGCCACATAGGCCGCCATCGCGTTCTTCAGATCGGCGCGCGGATCGGCGCGCGGATCGGCGGTGCCTGCCTTGTCCTTGGCCGCCGCTGCACCCAGCGCATCATGCAGATCGGCCGCGGCGCTTGCGACGATCGCTTTCCACAGCCCCAGCTTGCTGCCGAAATGATAGGAAATCAATGCGACGTCGACCCCCGCATCGGCGGCGATCTCGCGCAGCGGTGTCGCCTCATAGCCCTGCCGGGCAAAGCGCAGCATGGCGGACGTCTCCAGCGCCTTGCGGCCCTGGCGAGCATCATCCTTGGGTCTGCCGGCGCCTTGTCTGCGTGCCATGAGCGAATCCTGCGTGCGGTGCGAGCCAAGTCGCCGCGCCTATTTCAACACCCGTTGAATACGTCGGCAGCGGGTTGAGGTTCCCGCGCAGGCCTGAAAATTATAACATGGGTTAATCTTGAGGCGCGATTTGGTTGCGAGGCTGCGAAATCGGTCGAAAATCGACCATTATCCGCTCGGCGCGGGCAACGTTTTGTGCAGCGCAGCGTAACCGTCCTGACATCTCAGGAGGCGCAGCATGTTTTTTGCCCATGGGTCCAAGGGCGAGGACCAGCACAGTTCGACAATCGTCTCGTTTCCCCGCCGCCAGGCTCAGCGCTGCGTCACGATCATCAGCACCTATCCGCCCCGCAAATGCGGGCTGGCAACCTTTGCTGCCGACGTCGTCGAGCAGGTCGGCGCGCATTTCGATCACGTGAAGTTCAACATCTGGGCGATGACCAATGGCGATGCCGCCATTCCCGAGGGCGTGAACGCGATCTGCAGCAGTGATGTCGAAAGCCATCGCGCCGCGGCAGCCGCGATCAACGCCACCACCACCGATGCGGTCTGGGTGCAGCACGAGTTCGGCATCTATGGCGGACCCGACGGCGAGATGATCATCGATCTGGTCGACCGGATCGCAGCCCCGCTCATCGTCACCTTCCACACCGTGCTCGAGGACCCGTCGGACAACCAGCGGCGGATCATCGACCATCTGGTCAGCCGGGCATCGAGGATCATGGTGATGAGCCCCCTGTCGCGCGACCGGCTGACCGAGCGGCATCATGCGCCGCACGAGATCATCTACGTGATCGAACACGGCGCACCCGACCGTCCGTTCGGCAGGGAACAGCAGTTCAAGGCCGAACGCGGGCTGGGCGATCGCCCGGTGCTGACCACCTTCGGCCTGCTCGGCCGCGGCAAGGGGCTTGAAGCGGTGATCGAGGCGCTGCCCGCCATCCTGCGCAGCAACCCCGACATCTGCTATCGCATCGTCGGAGCGACGCATCCCAATCTGGTCGCCAGCGAGGGCGAGCGCTATCGCGAGGAGCTGATGCAGCGCGCCGAACAGCTAGGCGTGGCGCACGCCATCGAATGGGAAAACAGGTTTCTCAACACCGACGAGCTGCTCGATCAGCTCGAGGCCTGCGACATCTACCTCACACCGTATCCCAACCTCCAGCAATCGACGAGCGGTACGCTGAGCTACGCCGTTGCACTCGGCAAGGCGGTGGTGTCGACGCCGTACATCCATGCCCGCGAGCTGCTCGCCGACGGGGTGGGCGTGCTGATCGAGCCGCAATCGGTATCGGCAATCGCCGACGCGGTCTGCTCGCTGCTCGCCGACCCCGGTACGCTGGCGGCGCAGAAGCTGCGCGCTTATGATCGCGGCCGCCAGACCATCTGGCCGCGCTTTGCCGAAGCGGTCGAGCAGATGATCGAACAGACAGTCGCGCGCCCGCTGTCCAAGATTGCCCTTGTGCAGCCCAGCTTCGATGGTGTCCGCCGGATGAGCGATTCAACCGGAATGTTCCAGCACGCGCTCGGGATGATCCCCGATCGCAGGCACGGCTATTGCCTTGATGACAACGTCCGCGCGCTGATGCTCCTCAACGTCACCACCGCGATCGGCACCAGCGAGCAGACCGATCGCTCGACCGTCTGCGCATCGTTCATCCAGCATGCCTGGAATCCGGACAACGGCCGCTTCCGCAATTTCATGGGGTTCGATCGACGCTGGCTCGAGGACTTCGGATCGGAAGATTCGAACGGTCGGACCGTGTGGTCGCTGGCGCACACCGCGGTGAACAACCCCAACAGGGAGATCCGCGAATGGGCAACCCGTCTGTATGACGAGGTTCTGGATCATTGCGCCAGCCTGGACAGCCCGCGGACGCTGGCGTTCATCACGATGGGCGCTTCGGCCATGCTCCAGATCCGGCCGACGCATGGCCCGTCGTTGCGCGCAGCCGAACGCGGCGCCGGGATCCTCGCACATCTTGTGGGGCAGTCCCGCCGTCCTGACTGGACCTGGTTCGAAGCGATGCTCGCTTATGACAACCCGCGCATGCCCCAGGCGTTGATCGCGGCAGGACGGGCGCTTGGCCGCAACGACTGGCTCGACATCGGGCTCGATACGTTGCGCTGGATCTGCGAGCGGCAGATCGCCGCTACCGGTCATTTCCGTCCCATCGGGTCGGAAGGGTTCGGCCAGGATTATGGCCATATGCCGTTCGACCAGCAGCCGCTCGAGGCGCAGGCCGCGCTGGATGCGTGTGCCGCGGCATTTGCGGCAGATGGCGGGCCACATTGGCGCCGCTACGGGCTGGCCGCGTGGAACTGGTTCTTTGGCGCCAACGACCGGGGCGAGGTTCTGGCAGATCCGGTCAGCGGACTGTGCAGGGACGGCCTGAACCCGCGCGGCGCCAATCTGAACTGCGGCGCAGAAAGCATATTGGCGTTTCAACTCGGCTATCATTCCATGCTAGCGCTCGTCCCAGATGAAGGCCAGCATTCGGGAGACGCGGTTGAAAAGCTCAAGAAACAGGTATCGCGGGCCCTTGCATATCCATGACCTGAGACTGAGCGCCGACCCGTCGCGGGTCGTGCTGCGCCCGTTCCATCTGACCTGGCACGCCAAGCAGGCCGAAGACAACCGGGCATTGAAGCTGGTTGAGAACATCACCGCGCTCGGCGAGGACGAAGTCACCGCCGAGTACGGAAAGGTGCTCGCCGATTTCAAGGATCGGCATTGGCAGACCGAGGCGATGTTCGCCGAGCGGTGGCAGGAGGTGCAGGCAGCCCTCGGCCTTGGCCAGACCGATTTCTCGCCCGCGCGGCAGAAGCTCATCGGGGCGTATTTCTGTCACGAATATGCCTATGCCGCGGCCGCGCTGATGAACCCCTCGATCGTCCCGCATCCCGACCAGAGCGGGTGCGAAAGCGGTGCGGTGCGTTTCATCATGTCGCTGCGCGCGGTGGGCGAAGGCCATATCAGCTCGATCGCCTTCCGCGAGGGCATCGCATCGGCAAGCGGCGGCATCGATCTGTGGCCGCAGAGCTCGTGGGCGACCTCGGTCGAGCTCGACAATGCCAGCCTGACCGACGGCGACAGCGCCGTGACCGTGCATCGCCACGCGGACAGCAGCCTTTCCAACACCGTGATCTTTCCCGTGACCGAGCAGCAACGCAACGGGCTGGAAGACCTCAGGCTCGTGCGCTTTCGCCATGACGACGGCCGCTATGAGTGGATCGGAACCTATACCGCCTATTCGGGCTCGACCATCCGGTCCGAGCTGCTTCGCACCACCGACTTCAAGCAGTTCATGCTCGAGCCGATCGAGGGCAAGGCCGGCCGAAACAAGGGCATGGCGCTGTTCCCCGAGAAGATCGGGGGGCAATATGCGATGATCGGACGGCAGGACGGCAAGAACCTGTTCCTGCTCCAGAGCCCGAGGGTGGATTGCTGGGAAGACGAAGGCCGCCTGATCATGGAGCCCGAATTCCCCTGGGAATTCATCCAGATCGGCAATTGCGGCAGCCCGATCCGCACCCCGCATGGCTGGCTGCTGCTGACCCATGGCGTGGGCGCGATGCGCAAATATGCGCTCGGCTGCGCGCTGCTGGATCTCGACGATCCCTCGAAGGTTATCGCGCGCACCACCCAGCCGCTGCTCACTGCGGAAAATGCCGATCGGTCGGGCTATGTGCCCAACGTGATCTATACCTGCGGCGCGATGCTGCTCGGGGACCAACTGGTCATCCCCTATGGCATTTCGGACAGCTCGGTAGGGTTCGCCAACATATCGCTGGACGACCTGCTCAAGACCATGGGGTGACGCACAAGGTGTGTCAGGAGCCTTGCGAGAACCAGCCGCTGCCCTTCAGCCGCTGCTGCATCGCCCGGCTGACCGGCACCTGCAGCCCCGAGGACAGATCGAGCATCACGCGGCCCGCGCGCTGACCGCCTGAGGTCACCGCGGCGCGTGCGACCCACCAGCTGCGGTGAACCCGCGCCCCTTGGGCATCCTCCAGCAAGGCGCAGGCATCGGTCATCCGCATCAGCACCAGATTGCTTCCCGCATCGGTATGGACGCGCAGATAATGGTCTTCGGCCTCGATCGCCAGCAGCCTGGCGCTGCGCAGATTGACCGGCAGCTTTTCGGCCAGCAATGGCGGGATCGCCGGAGCACCTTCGGGCTGGGCACTTTCGGGCGGGGCGCTCCGGACCGGGACCGGCTGCGCGGCATCCGGGAGGGCCATGGCGGGTTGAAGGGCGGGCGCCCTGGGCTGCATATCGGCATTGGCGAGATAGTTGATCGCGGTCAGCACCAGCGTGATCAGCAGCACCGCCAGCCAGAACTGGAGCACCAGCATTGGCGTGATCATCTCCACGCCGAAGAACAGCGCGCTCACCACGATCACGATGAAGCTGTGCGGGAGCGACACCAGCAGCGCCACCAACGCGATCTCCAGCCAGCGTCGCGATTCCAGGCCGCCCCAGCCGCGCACCAGCGCCGATACCCCTATCCCGAGCAACGAACCCGGCATGATCACCGCGGCCCAATAAGCAAGGCGAACGCCCAGCGGCGCCTCGCCCGTGCCCAGTGCGCCGAGCCAGGCCAGAACCGCCGCGGCCGCCGCCGCAATTCCAAGCCCGCGAAGCGCCTGCGCCTGCAGGGGCGATGCATTTGGCGAAGCGCGAACTGCAGAGGCTTCGTTCTCACGCATCAAGGCTCGCAACTCACGTATCCAGGGAAGACGGACGGGTGATAGCCGGGGCAGGAGGAACCGGTCAATGGCGGCACCGCCGTCATCACCCTCAGGAGACCCGACCCATGAAGACCTTTTTCGCGATCGCAGCGCTTGCGGCAGCCGGCATGGCCAGCGCGCAGGCGCCGCAGCCACAGGCCCCGCAGGTGGCCGCCGCCAACCCCAGCGCCAGCGCCAGCCTCACCATCCGGTTCGAACAGATCACAGCTCCCACCGGCCGGATCCTGATGAGTGTCTATGACAGCGAGACAGCGCACGACAAGGGCGGCAAGCCCGCACGGGTGGGCATGGTCGAGGTCGACGGTGCCACCGCCACGCTGACGCTCACCGGTCTTGCGCCGGGCCGCTATGCGATCAAGGTGTTCCACGATGTCGATGGCGATGGCCAGATGAAGATGAACCCCTTCGGCATGCCGCTCGAACCCTTTGCCTTTTCCAATGGAGCAAGGCCCGAAGGCGGGCCCGCGCTGTGGAAAGCGGCGAGCTTTGACGTGCCGGCAGGGGCCAGCGAAACCCGGATCAGCTTCCAGTGACCGCCGCCAGCCTCAACCGCCGCGATCTTCTGCTGCGCGGAGGGCTTGCCACCGCCGGCGCCCTGCTGCCCGGCTGGGCCAGCACCGCGATGGCGGCGACGCAAGCCCCGGCGCTGCCCGACTGGACGCTGGGCGTGGGCGACATCCTGTCGGACATCGCGCCCCAGCCGCTGGTGCGCGTGGCGGGCCGCGCACCGGCGCTCAAGGGCACGCTTTACCGCAATGGCCCCGCGCGCTTCCGGCGCGGCGCGAGCGCGGTCGGGCACTGGTTCGATGGCGACGGGCTGGTGCGCGCCTGGCGGGTGAACGGCGACAAGGCGAGCCTTGCAGCGCGTTTCGTCGACACCCCCAAGCGCCGCCTCGAAGAGAAGCTCGGCCGCATCGTCCAGCCCGGCTTCGGCACGCCGGCAGGGCCGGGCGCAAGTGTCGGCAGTCCAGACGATACCAACCCGGCCAACACCCATGTCATCGCCGCAGGTGGCCGCCTGCTGGCGCTGTGGGAGGCAGGGTCCGCCACCGCGCTCGACCCGGAGACGCTGGCGACGCAGGGCATGGTGACCTTTCGCGACGATCTCGCCCGGATGCCGTTCCTCGCGCATCCGCGGATCGAGCCTTCGGGGCAGATCTGGAACATCGGGTCGGGCGGCGGCAGCGCCTATGTCTGGAGGCTCTCGGCCGATGGCAGTTTCGAGGCGGGTCAGGCGATTCGGCTGCCGATGGCAAGCTATATGCACGACTTCACCGCCACCGCCCGGCACCTCGTCATCCTGTGCCAGCCCTGGGTATCGGACCAGGCCCGCCTGCCATTCTCGCAGAGCATGAGCTGGCGCCCCGAGCGCGGATCGCGGGTGCTGGTTCTGGACAAGGACGACCTCTCGCGCCGCCGCGAATACGAGCTGCCGCCATTGTTCTTCTTCCATCTGGGCGATGCCTGGGAGGAAGCCGATGGCACCATCCGCTTCGATGGCTGTTTCCACGCCGACCCGACCTTCGCCTTGCTGGGCGCGCCGGGGCTGGTCGAGGGGCGGCACGATCATTCGGAGAGGCCCGAGCTCACCCTTGTGACGCTGCACCCCGATGGCCGCGCCGACATGAAGACTGCGGGGATTTCCGCCGAGTTCCTGCGCAGCGCGCCGGAGACTGCTGGCCTTCCGCGCCACCAGACCATCCATGTCGGCGGCTATCGCACCGACCGCCCGTTCGCGCGCAGCATCGGCATCTGGGACTGGCGGTCCGGTCGCGACGACAGCTTCGATTTCGGTGCCCGCCAGCTGGTGGAGGAATTCGTCCCCGCAGGCCGCCACCTGATCGGCACCACGCTCAACCTCGACGCGCGCGCGACCGAGCTGCACGTGTTCGACGCCCGCAAGGTTGCCGATGGCCCGGTGGTCACCTGGCGCAGCACCGTCCCGCTGCCGCTGAGCTTCCACGGCAGCTGGGTTTCGGGTTGAGGCAAGCGGGGGCCGCCTCAGAGCGTCAGCACGGCAATCCCGGCGGGAGGAATCAGCCTTTCGCCCAGCACCAGCCTGCCACCGATGCCATCGGGGATCGCGACCGGGGTTGCGGCATAATTGAACGCAAAGACATGGCTGGCCGTGCGGCGCAGGCGCAGCCCCTCGGGCAGCGCCACGGTGTCGACGCCCGCCTCGCGCGCTGCAGCCTGCACAACGGGCGCGAGAATGTCCGGCTCGGGCCAGGCGGCAAGATAGCGCCGGTTGCCCGATCGCCAGCAGGCGACGGTCCCGTCATCGGCGACGAGCTCTGCTGCCGCATCGGTTTCCAGATGCTCGATCCAGCGGCGCACCGCCCAGCCCTGACCCGGATGTACCAGCCCCTGTCTCAGGCTCTCCACCCGCACGACTTTGGCCGGGAAGATCGCGCCGGGCGGCAGGCCATCGGGTATCGCGAAGTCGGCCGTGCGGCTGCCCGATCGCGGGCCGATCACGACAGGGCCTTCAGAGGCGGCGAGGTGCGCCAGAAGTTCGTCGGGCACCACCGGCAGACAGGGCACCACGCACATCGCATAGCCTTCGAGCGGCGCATCGGGCGGGAGAATGTCGACATTCAGACCCAGCTGCCGCAGCGCGCAATAGGCATCGAACGCCGCCCACAACGCGGACAGCCCCGCACCCTGCGGCTGGATCGTGGTGATCCAGTCCGAATCATAGGAGAAGATCAGCGCCACGCTCTTGGCCGCAGCGGACATCGGGCCGATCGCGGCGATGTCGCGCGCGGCCTGTGCCGCTTCAGCATAGGCGGGCGCGGGTGCATCATCCGGCCGAAGCAGGCCAGCGTGCAGCTGTTCCTGGGCGAAGGGCGCCTGGCGCCAGCGGAAATAGCTGACCAGCTCGGCACCATGGGCCAGCGCCTCGAGCGTCCACAGCCGCACCATGCCATCCAGCGGCGCCGGGTTGTGCCGCGCCCAGTTGACCGGTCCGGGCTGCTGCTCCAGCACCCACCAACGACCGCCGCGCGTGCATCCCCGATACAGATCGTGATGGAAGGCGGCGATATCGGGGTGGCCCTGCCGCGCATAATGGAGCTTGTCCTCCTCGCTGAACCGGAAGCTTTCGAGAAAGCCCAGCGGATAGCTGTCCCAGCCCACGGCATCGAGCGACTGCGCCACATCGTGATGATCGAACTCGGTAAAGAACCCCATGAAGTTGTGGGTGATGTCGCGGCCGGGGGACAATTCGCGCAGGATGTCCACCTGGATCTGGTTGAAGCTTACCACCTCGTCCGAGGCGAAGCGGCGAAAGGCGAGCCAATTTGCAGGGTTCGCTTCGGTGACGGTCAGATTGGGCAGGTCGACCTCGTCGAAGCTGCGATATTCCTGGCTCCAGAACACATTGCCCCAGGCGCGGTTGAGCGCTGCGACATCGCCATAACGTTCGGCCAGCCAGACACGGAATGCGGCCAGGGCAGAGGGTGAAAAGCTCTGCACCGTGTCGTGGCAGCCATATTCATTGTCGGTCTCCCAGGCGACCACCGCCGGGTGGTGACCATATCGTTCGGCCAGAGCGCGGGTGATGCGCGCGGACTGATTGCGATATCCGGCATGGCTGAAGCAGTAATGACGCCGCGATCCGAAGCGCCGCGGACGACCGTCGCGGTCGATCGCGATCATGTCGGGCATGGAATCGACCAGCCATTTGGGAGGCGTGGCCGTGGGCGTGCCCAGGATGACGCCAAGCCCCGCAGCATGCAGCGTTTCGATCGCCCGGTCGAGCCAGGCCCAATCGAACCGGCCGGGCTCGGGTTCGATCCGGCTCCAGGCAAACTCACCGATGCGCACCCGGGTCAGCCCGATCTCGCGCATCCGCCGGGCATCGTTAGCCCATTGCGATTCGGGCCAGTGTTCCGGGTAATAACAGACACCAAGCTGCATCAGCTGCGGCTTCGAGGATGGGCTATCGGACGTCATGGCTGCGCGGTTGCTCTCTTGTGGGGCCAGGGATTGCGAAACGACGATATGGCGATTTGGCGCGCGCGCCACGTCAAAAAGGCGTCATGGCTGGTTAGGTGCTCGGAGGTCAGCCGCGCAACAGACGGGCTCCGGCGGACGGAGTGCCCAAGAAATGGGATTGTGCCGGCAGGCCCGCGCGCTGCCAATGGTTGGCAATCGCGCGAACCACTGCGGGCAGCCGGTCAGCGGCGACCACCGCCACGACACAGCCACCAAAGCCGCCACCCGTCATTCTGGCACCGCCGTCCTCACCGATCGCGGCATTCAGGCTGTCGACCAGCGCATCCACCGCCGGCACGCTGACCTCGAAATCGTCGCGCAACGATGCATGCGATTGCCGCATGGCTTGCCCAAGCTCCGCCAGATCGCCGCGCGCCATCGCCTCGGCAGCGCTCAGCGTGCGCGCATTTTCGGTGACGACATGCCGCGCACGGCGATAGACGGTGGCATCGCAGCCGGCCTCGCCTGCCTCGAGCATCGCGAGGTCCAGTTCGCGCAACGACCCGACGCCGAAATACTCCGCCGCCTGCCGGCACTGGGCGCGGCGCTCGTTATAGGCGCTGTCGACAAGCCCGCGCGCGACGCCTGAAGGAACGATGACGACCGCGGCATCGGCGGGAAAGGCAACCGGCTTTGCGCTCAGGCTGCGGCAGTCGAGCAGCAGCGCGCTGTCCTGCTCGCCAAAGGCCGACGCGATCTGGTCGAGCAGGCCGCAGGCGCAGCCGACATAATGATGCTCGGACCATTGCGCGACGCGGGCCAGCAGCTGCTTGTCGGGCGCTTGCGCACCCGCCACAGCCGTCAGCGCAAGGCCCAGCGCAACCCCCAGCGAGGCGGACGAGGACAGGCCGTTGCCCTGCGGCACATCGCCCGAAAAGGCGAGCTTTGCCCCGCGCACGGACAGGCCGAATGCGGGCAACCCTGCAGCGATGCCACGGACGTGATTTCGCCATTCGCCCTGGGCTGCGGGCTCGATCGGCGCATCGATGCGGAAGCCATCTTCCGCCATGTCCAGGTCCGCAGCCCGCGCGATGATGCGAGGCTCTTCCAGCGGGCCTGCGGCAACCACGGTGCCGAATTGCAGCGCGCAAGGCAGGGCAAAGCCGTCGTTGTAATCGGTATGATCGCCGATCAGATTGACCCGGCCGGGGGCGAAAGCGAGGATCGCGGGATCATGGCCATAGGCGCGGCGAAACGCGGCAACCGTGCGTTCGGCGAGCGGGAAGGTGTCGATCATGCCGGGGTCGCCTTGCGGTAATGGACCGGGCTGACCGCGCGCAGCCGCTCGGCAGCCTGTTCGGCGGTCAGATCGCGCTGCGCCTCGGCGAGCATTTCATAGCCGACCATGAACTTGCGAACGCTGGCAGACCGCAGCAGCGGCGGATAGAAATGCGCGTGCAGTTGCCAGTGTGCCTGATCGCCTTGGCCATAGGGCGCGCCGTGCCAGCCCATCGAATAGGGGAACGAGCAGCCGAACAGGTTGTCGTAGCGCGCGGTCAGTTCGCTGAGCAGCGCGCCCAGGCTGTCGCGGTCGGATGCCTCGAGCTGCTCGATCCGCTGAACGGCAAAGCGCGGCAGCACCAGCGTTTCGAACGGCCAGACCGCCCAGAACGGCACGATCGCCATCCAGTGCGCGTTTTCGACCACCACGCGCGGGCCGCCGGCCTCGCGCGCGGCGATATCGCCGAGCAGCGTCCGCCCGGTCTTCTCGAAATAGGCCCGCTGGCGCGCATCCTCTCTCGCCGGTTCATCGGGCAGATGCGCGCTCGCCCAGATCTGTCCGTGCGGGTGCGGGTTGGAGCAGCCCATGGCCGCGCCCTTGTTCTCGAAGATCTGGACCCAGGCATAACGCTGCCCCAGCTCGTCGGATTGGTTTGCCCATGTGTCGATCACCGCGCGCAGTTCCGCAGCGGACAGCTCGGGCAGCGTCAGCGCGTGGTTGGGGGAGAAGCACATCACCCGGCACTCTCCCGAGACCGGCTCGGCCACCAGCAACGCGTCCGGGTCGGGATCTGCTGCGGCCAAGGCCTCGCCGGCGGGCATCAGCGCGGCGAAATCATTCTCGAACACCCAGGGTCCGGAATAATCGGGGTTGGTTTCTCCATTGGCGCGGGTGTTGCCCGGGCAGAGAAAGCAGGCCGGATCATGCGATGGCAGCACCGCGATGTCGGGCGCCTCGATCTGGCCCTGCCACGGGCGCTGGGTGCGGTGCGGCGAGACCAGCACCCATTGGCCGTTCAGCGGATTGAACCGGCGGTGCACGGCTGCAGCATCACCCATGGCGTCTTGCTCCCGGCCCGACATAACGGGCGACATTGCCGAAGATCACGCGGTTCGATGTCAGCGCAACGATCACCGAGGCCACCAGCACGATCAGCATCACGTCGATATAGTGCAGCCCGCCCCAGCCGATATGCTGGTAGAACGTCTCGCCGGGATAGAGCATGTCGGGCTTGTACAGCACGAAGGTGTGCAGCGCGTAGCTTGCGACCCCGAACACCAGCCCGATGATCGCCGCGCGCGCATCGACATTGGCGAACAGCAGCCCGGCGATGAACGCGGACAGCACCGGCATCGACGACAGACCGTTCAATTCCTGCAACAGGTTGATGATGCTCTTGGCGTTTTCGAACGCAGGGACCAGCAGGATCGAGGTGACGGTCAGGATCGCGGATGTCCAGGCGGCCAGCTTCCAGTGGCTCTTGACCGACCGGATGAACTTGTCGTGGAAGTCGATCGCATAAAGCGCGACCGAACTGTTGAGGATCGCGCTGGTATGCGCGATCACTGCCGCCGCCATCAGCGCGGCGAACGCGCCCGACATCCAGGGCGGCAGCACATGCGCCACCACCCGGCCATAGCTCGCATCGCCCATCGGCCCGAACAATTTGTATCCCACCACCCCGGGCACGACGACGATCACCGGAATGATCAGGATCCGCACCACGGCTGCGGCCATCACGCCCTTTTGCGCTTCGCGGACGGTCGGCGCGGTCATCGCCTTCTGCGTGATGTTCTGGTTGGTCGACCAGTAGAAGATCTGGATGAACAGCATGCCGGTGAACAGGGTGTGGAAGGGAATGGGCGAGGCTGTATCGCCAACCATCGAGATGCGCTCAGCCGGAACGCCGCTGACCAGATCGAAATCGACCGCGTTCAAGGCCAGGATGACCACCAGCATCGCGACCGCGAGCACGCCGATGCCGGAAAAGGTGTCCATCACCGCCACGGCCTTGAGGCCGCCGGTGATGGTGTAGATGGCCGCGATGATGGCCATCGGCGCTGCGAACCACAGCAGCGGCCAGTCCACCCCGAACATGGATTTGAGGAAAAGGCTGCCCGAATAGAGCGCCGCGGGAAGGTAGATCAGGATGTTGCCGAGCAGGAAGATCGCCGAGATCACGGTGCGGATGCTGCCGCCCTCATAGCGGCGCTCCAGCAGCTCGGTCACGGTGGTGCACCCCTGGCGATAATAGATCGGCACGAAGATGAACGCGAGGATCATCAGCCCGACAAAGCCCGAAATCTCCCACCAGGCGAGCAGCAGCATCTGGTTGCCGTTCATGCCGACAAGCTGTTCGGTCGACAGGTTGGTGAGCGTGATCGAGCCTGCCACGTACAGCCAGGTGAGGCCTCCGCCGGCGAGGAAGACCTCCTTGCCCGATCCGTCGTGCGAGCCGCCAAGGCTGCGGACCTTCCACCAGGTCGCCAGCCCGATCAGCGCGGTGATCGCAACGAACACCGCCACCTGGCTTCCCTGCACCATGACCTCCGGCAACAGCCCTCTCCCACCCTTTTCTTGCTCATGCCGGTCCGACAGGTTTAGATCAAGCAAGGCCTTGCGCCGTTCATCGACTGTCATTCCATCAAGGCCACCTTTCATGTCCAGCCTCCCCCCGTGCGCGCGTCTCGATGGCGACGGTCTTACGATGGTGCTCGATCTGCGCGCCGGTGCTGCGGAACCGGTCTATTTCGGGCCGACCCTCCCCATGGCCGAGGATCTTGCGAGCCTGTGCGATGTCCTGCGGCGCGGGCGGCATGCCTCGCAGCCGGACCGCCCCGCGCCGCGTTCGCTGCTGCCCTTTGCGGGCGAGGGACATCTTTGCGCGCCGTCCATCGTCATCCAGCAGCACGGGCGCCCGCTGACGCCGCGGATGCCGCTGGTCGCGATCACGCAGCGCGACGCCGGGCTGTGCCTGGAACACCGCGATGACGCCCTGAGCCTGAGTGTCCAGATCGAGCTTGCGATCGTTCACGGCGGGCTGGTCGAGTTCGGCACGCAGCTGCGCAACCAGGGCACGCAGCCGATCGGGCTGATCAGCCTCGCATCGCTGACGCTGCCGCTGCCCAGCTGGGCCAGCCATATGGTGCGCTATGCAGGCCGCTGGTCGGGCGAGATGCAGCAGCAGCGGCTGGCCCTGCACCAGGGGGCGATCACCAGCGCGTCCCATGGCGGGCGGCCCGGTTTCGACGGCGGCAACTGGGTGCGGATCGAAGGCGACAACGTTAGCGAACTTCACGGCGATGCGCTGGCCGCGCACCTTGCGTGGAGCGGCGATCATGTGCTGTCCGTCGAGTGCACTTCCGATGGCGATGCCACGCTGACCATGGCGGCGCGGCTGGAACCGGGGGAAATCATGCTGGCGCCTGGCGACACGTTCTGCGCCCCGCGCGCGCTGGTTGCGGTCAGCGCGCAGGGCATCGCCAGCCTCCGCCATGCCTTTCACGCACATGTACTGGGCGCGGTGGTGCCGGACACGGCGGCATCAACCCCGCGCAAGGTCCATCTGAACAGCTGGGAGGCGCTCGCGTTCGATCAGAGTCTGGAAAAGCTGTGCGCGCTGGCGGATCGGGCGGCGGCTCTGGGGGTAGAGCGGTTCGTGCTCGACGATGGCTGGTTTGCCGGACGCCGCGATGACACCACCAGCTTGGGTGACTGGGTGGCCGATTCCGGGATCTTTCCCGGCGGCTTTGATCCGCTGATCGATCATGTCCGCGGGTCCGGCATGGACTTCGGCCTGTGGGTCGAGCCCGAGATGGTCAGCCCCGACAGCGCCTTGTACCGCGCGCATCCCGACTGGTGCCTGCACCTGCCGGATCACCCGCGACTGACCCAGCGCAACCAGCTGGTGCTCGATCTGACCCGGCCCGAAGTCTCCGAACATCTGTTCGCCAGTCTCGACCGACTGCTCGCCGATCATGCCATCGCCTATCTCAAATGGGACCATAACCGCGATCTCTTCCCGCTTGCGGGCAAGGGCCATGCGCAGGTGATCGCGCTTTATGCGCTGCTCGACCGGCTGCGCGCCGCGCATCCGCAGGTCGAGATCGAGACCTGCGCGAGCGGAGGCGGACGGGTCGATCTGGAAATTCTCGAGCGGTGCAGCCGCTTCTGGGCGAGCGACAACAACGATCCGATCGAACGGCTGAAAATCAACGCCGGCTGGTTCGATGTCCTGCCGATGCGCATCGCGGGCAACCATGTCGGGCCCAGCCCCAACCCGATTACCGGCAGGCAGGTGGCGATGGATTTTCGCGCCAAGGTCGCGATGTTCGGCCATATGGGCGTCGAAGCGGACCCGGGCGCGATGTCGACCCAGGACCGCCAATGCCTCGCCGCGCACATCGCGCTCTACAAGCAATGGCGCGATGTCCTGCATTCCGGACGCCTGTGGCGGCTCACGCCTGCCGATGCGGGTGTCCATGCGCTGCTGGCGATGCACAAAGGCCGGGGGATCGCGCTGATCGCCCAGACGCGCCAGGCCGCCACATATGATGTGCCCCACATCCGCTTTGCCGGACTCGACGATGACGCGCATTACCGCGTCGCGCTGCTGCCGTCATATTGCGAAAAGGCCAGGGCGCAGCTATCGCACGCGCGGCCCTTTGCCGAAGGCGTTGTCCTGTCAGGCCGCGCGCTGCGTCTGGCGGGCATCAGCCTGCCGCTGCAATATCCTGAAACGGCGTGGCTGGTGTCGGTGGAGGTCGCATGAAACCGTTGCCGCACGCACAGCCCTTGTCCTCATCGTTGCCCGCATGGCTGACAGTGGCGCTGGCGGGGGCTGCCGCCCCTGCACTGGCGATGCTGTTGCTGGCAGACGCGCCCGCGCCCACCCCGCTGGCGATGGTTGCAGGACCGATCCTGGCGGTGGGACTGATGGGGGCCGGGATGATCGCGGCGGCGGCGGCCGGGCGGCTGTGGATCGGAATCGGTCTTGCGCTGCTGGCTGGCGCGGGGCTGATCGGGCTGGCGCGATTGCTGGGCATGCCGCCCTTGCCGCACCCGATGTCGCTGGCGCTGGCGGTCATCGTCGCCGCGTTCAGCTTCGCCGCGCGCGGCGCGCTGTTTGCCCGCTCGGCAGCCGACAAGGGCTGGTGGATCGCGGTGTTCGTGGTCGGCGGCGAGGCGGCGATGCTGGCCACCGCCTTGGCCATGCCGGGCGCGCTGCCCAAATGGCTGCTGGTGCTGCTGCCCGCGCAATGGGCCAGCGTCGCCATCCAGACCGCGCTCACCGGGAGCGGCACGCGTGCGGCCGCCGCGACCCTGATCGCTTTGGCGGGCACCGGCGCGGTCACCTTGCTGGTGGCCAAGCTATGGCCGCGCCGCTGGCCCTATCTGCTGATGTTCTCGGCCTGGCTCGGCCTGTCCGCGCTGGTCTGGCACTGGCCCGGCCCGCCGGTTCCGCGCGCCGACATCGCAGCCGGGCAGGCGGTTACAGCAACGCATGATAATGGACCTGCTCGGCCAGCCTGTCGGGGTCCGTCAGGGTCAGCCGGCTGTTGACCAGCCTGATCGCATTGTCGGCGCGCATCTGCTGCAGGGTGCGGTTGACATGGACCGAGGAGATTCCCACGAGGTCGGCAAGCAGCTCCTGCGTCAACGGCATGCGATAGGCGTTGGGACAGCCGAGCCGGAAGATGCTGTTTTCGAGCTGCTGTTCGAACAACGCGCACTCGCTTTGCGCGACCTTGCTTTCGGCGGTGGTGGCGAACTCGACAAAAATTGACGTGATCGCATTGTCTGGTGAGGATTGAGGGGTGACGCAGCAAAGCCCCGGAAGCTGTGTGCTTTCGGGGCTGTTGATTGTTGTTGGTGTGGGTTTTGTGTGGTGTTGGTTGCGGGAGCAGGATTTGAACCTGCGACCTTCAGGTTATGAGCCTGACGAGCTACCGGGCTGCTCCATCCCGCGCCACCAACTGCGCCCTTTTGGGGGCTGAGCCCTAA